>Ga0065711_1029174_pt1 | contig 37269 bp, 32 predicted proteins | sample Hoacrofraction12_FD_59098 | JGI IMG/M metagenome (GOLD analysis project Ga0065711, IMG submission 59098) | Hoatzin crop microbial communities from Cojedes, Venezuela - Epithelial fraction 12 v2 (version 2) | ecosystem: Host-associated > Birds > Digestive system > Esophagus > Crop | place...
TTCCCCCCCCCCCCAAACAAAGGCAGCCGGGGCTTACAATGAGTGCCATTGAAGAGATAAGCACACTCCACTCCCCGCTATTGACTTTACAGTGGCATTTCCTCTACCAAGAATGTGCCCCACAACAAGGTATTTACACCTGGCTGCAATAGAAGCTTGTTTTTTACCACTGCCTGCTGCACATACCGCACAGAGGTGTTGGGAGGATTAATTACTCAGTGTGCGCAGAGGACTTTGAAGATAAAATGTGCCAAGTAATTAATCTGTGTTTTACTGATTCGGGCATGCACAGACACTTTTTTTCTTAACAGTTTGTTGATTTTGTTGACTGGCCATCCAGGACAAAGCTGCATTTCTTGTGAGGTTTCTTTTTTTAATGTGATTTTTAATAGTTTTTTTTTAATTGCAGTATTTACATTAGTCACCTATTAAATAACTAATTACTTGTGATCCTGTTTAGATATGTGTTTAGCACAGACAACAATTACATCTTTTCTCCCACAGCCCACAGTTATTGCATTACATGCTGGGCTTGATCTATTTTTTTTCCTCCATAAACAGGACTTTCTGACTGTAATAACTTATTTACCTGGTCTTGCTCCAGAAGGTGGAATGAATCTCCATAAAGGCAGTCTGGTTTGCCCATGACAAAGAGAACATGACAAAAGCTGTATTTGATGTTGTATAAACAGGATAGACTCATCCCTTGTGCCATTAAAAAGTGTAAATGGCACATCAGTGTAAATGGGTGAGAGGCCAAGGCAACAGGGTAGGGAAAAAAAAATGTATGCAAAATGCCACGTTCTGCTGATTAGGAAAAGGTGCCAGTAACATCGTCTTGGGAGGTCATTAGGCTTTAATTTTAGGAGAACAAGCAAGCAGTCAAGTGGGGCAACTGGTGACAATTGCTCTCATCTGAGCTTTATGATAAGTACTGATAGAAACTTCAGCAGGGAGCAGAGCGGAGGGTGTTCCTCGAGGGTTCTTGAGAGCCTGCCCAGAAAAGAGGAGCCCACCCAGCCGCTCATATACCTTCCCATTGGTTTGATGTCTTCCGAGGTATTTAAACTACCACTTCCACATCCACAAACACCCAATTAAAGAGAAAGACCTTATTAGACAGAATTTAGCAGATCACTTCTGTTTTACTGCCTCACCACTAAACGCCAGCATTAAGCTCCTCTGCAGCATGCAGGCATCCGTGGAAGGGTCAAACCTAGCTCAGAAACTGCTACCACCACCAACCAGACAGGAAGGGTCTCCTTTCTTGTATGCCCTTAACCTCTTTCTATTGCTGCTCAGTAACCTACTGCATGAGGATTTCTAAGCTGAGAAGCTCAGACCAGATTACTTTTTCGCCTATCCTTACTCCCAGCCTTTGAAAGGACATCTAGTCCTGCAGGCTGAAGACCTTCCCAAGAACAGAAAGTGAAAACTAGATCTCTTGCCAAAACGACCTTTGATTTACACTTCTCTCCTCATTTCTTCTCCGTGTGTTTTGTTTCCCTGAAAACAGGCTGCCGAGGAAGCAGTTTCTGTTCGAGGTGAGAAGGAGGAGGTCAAGGTGAAAAGGTGATAAGAAACTCCTGCTATCTGCTAAATTATCTTCAGTTATCTGTACTTGAGCCAGTCACCTCAGCTCTCGCTTTCTGTTGTAAAACTCAGCAAAGTCCCCACAGCACTTTGCTCCAGGAGCTCCAAAACGGGAGAAACAAACCCAACCAAACACTCATAGCCAGCTCAGCTTGAGGAGAACAAATGGCTTAGATGCCTTCCCCCATCTCCACGGTCTGGGGGGCTCAAGGCACAGCCTCGCTCACTTGCGTTTGCTGAGCACAGAGGCTAAGGGAGGTCCAGCACCACTGCACACTGGTCGGCTCCTGCCCTGCGTGCGACGGTGCCACTGCTTAGCTCTTTTCTCCAGCCGCCGCAGACAGAGGCTTTGTCTGCCCCAGCAGATGCTTTTTCCAGAGCATCTCCTTCAAGATATAAGCCAAAATAGAGTTACCAGATGGAAATGCTGGATTTGCCTCACTGAGATGCCATCCAGAGGCTGGAGGTCTCCAAGGCAAGATCCTGCCACGCGCAGAAAGAGAGCCAATACCTTGCAGCTACTCCACAGGGATCTCGGGGATTTATTCAGCCCTGCCTCCGTATTTACTTTTCACAGGTTTTATGGCAGTGGCTGTGCCTTGCAACAACTCTTTTTTTGCCCCAGGAATTCACAGCAGGTGCAGGATGGTGGAGGATGCTCACAGCAAAAAGCCAGGCTCCAGGGAAAAACCCCTCCACCTCTGCCTGTCCTGCCATCCCCAGCTGAGGTCAAGATGACCCTGCTAATCACCGCAGACATTCAAAGCTTCACAAGCACAGAAGCCCCTCCAGGAGTCCTGCAGTCATGTTCAGCAGTGCCCTGCATCTCGAACCTTTCAGGGCAGTCCAGCTTCAGGAGTATCATGTTTTTCCAGGCGCAGTACTGAAAGTAACAGGGAAACAACTGTCTCATTGTTTAGAGCATCCCTAAATACTGCCAGTAAAGATCTGGTCAACTTTCCACAGTCTGCGGCTTTTGAGATTTTTCCATCAGGGTGATTTATTTCATCAAAACAGCTCTCGGGCCACCAGCTGTTAAAGCACTTGTGGAAAGGGCCAGCTCAACTCTCATTATTCACTGCAGGTTTCCCTTAATAGAATCAAACTGGTTAATAAGTGCTAATACCAGTAATAAGGTCCTCTGTACTTTGACATAAATTCTCCTCTGGCTCCGAGGGGGTGGACGCACGAGGAGAGCTGCAGTATCTCCTCCGGTGCACAGACGGGCAGGATTAACCCATACAGGCAATCCTCATCCGCTATGTTTTGGGAACATTTTGAAGCCCAAGCTCTGTTGTCGGACACTGTACAAAATTCTATCCAAAAACTCTGACCCCAAACTGCTCGCGGTCTGCTAGAGTCCAGACAGCGCTCGGGTCCCAGTCCCTGTTCTCCAGAATGACCTTTCTCTGCTGCGTGCAGCCAGTTCAGAAAGTCATAGCTGTTTTTGTTTAATAAAAAGATAAGTAGTGGCATAAACTACCAAAGTGGCTTGGTAATTGCGCAGCTAGCTTGAGTACACAATAAGCAAGCAAACATTACTGTGAAATTACGTGGGAGGAGGGTGCTTTTTCTTTTTTCCAGGAGAATATCCAGAAAAATCAGATTGGTGTAAACACTGCAAATGCCATTGTAATTTTGTCAGGTTCATTTGGCAGGTCAGGTTCAAATGAAATGGTTCATTTAGTTATTTTTCTTGCTACGTAATCCAAATTGTAGTTTTAGGTATATGAACCGTGTGTGCTTCTTCAGGCAGAACTGCCACAAAAGCAGCTCACACAAGCAGGTGTAGGGCAGACTGAGGAGGTTCAGGAGGGGGATTTGGGGTCAAACAAGGCAATTTTACTCCGACTGCCTCAAATCCCAGCAAAAGCACATGTTGTTGTCCAAGGAATTAGCCCTGAAATACTTCTCAAGTGGAAATGGGCATCATTAGGCTTCAGGGTTAACACTCCAGGGTGCTGAGCAGGGGGACAGTTTACAGTTATGAGCTGGTGCAGTGGTGTACGGCATTACCATGCTGCGTCCTCCCAGCTCAGAGAGAGGAGGAGTCGCAGCGCTCCCACGCTGACCTCCCCCATGGCTCAGCCTGCTCTCTCCAGAAGAGTCTTGGCAGCAAAGGGGAGGAAGGAAGGAATGTAGACTCCTCCAGTCACCAAGCTAATGGGTTGCAATGTGTAATTAGTGTCATTCTTGAAAACCCATGTCTTGTCACCACTCTAAATGTGTTTAGCTTCTGTTTCCTCGTTATTTTGGGACCTCATTTTTCCGCTAGATTAAGGAGATACTTCTCCCTGCCCCCCCCGCCAAAAAAAGACATCCTCTCCCATGTGAGTACTCATAGATGATTATGAGATGACTGGAAACCTCTTGGCCTGCTCTTTGCGTGTTAAACATTTGCCTGAGGAAGGACAAGTATCCACTATAGAATCTGGAAGTCTGACAAAATCTGATGTATTGAGCAGAGACTAACAAACCCCTGGTTTGCATCTAGTCCTGGGTACCACAGTTCTTTAGGACTACTTGTGCATAATGACCATGAAACTAAAGACTAATTTTCCTGTATTGTCAATAATAATTTGATGGGATTTCGGACTGCCCTAAAAAGCCCAGTTTCATACACCTGGACGGAGTTAATTTAGGAGATTAGCCAGCACGTGGTCTTGTTATTAGTGTTGGGGAAAACAGGTACCTTGAGAGGTAAAGTCAATTTTGAGTTACTCGGTGGGGATGATCTCTCTCCTCTCTCCGCTTGCTCTGTCCCTCAGAGAAAAACCCATTTTGGTTGATGCAATCTGAAGAAAATGACATCTCTGCTGCTAACTGGGACGCATGATTTTGAACACCGCTGCACTGGTATGTCAGGGTACGCAGCCTCCTGCAGCCAAAGCAGTTTCCAAGGTCCCCATCCCTGTTCCCACCTCTACCCCAGGCAGGAGAACGTGCCGTGGAGATACACTTCAGGCACACCGTGGCTGCCCCAGCTGGGTAAGCTAAAGAAATGCATTCAACTCTGCAAATGCAGAGATCCAGAGTTACACATTGCACTTTTCTGCTCTCTTATCCTAGTTTATTTTCATTTTATTTTTATTTGCATGCCAGCACAACTGCAAACTTCTGAGGAAGGATACACTCTCTTTCTCCTGCCTTAAGAGAGACAGACAGATAGACTTAGGAAATGCCACAGAAATAAACTCTGGTAAGAAAACGCAAGAATTGAACAGTTCAGCTTTCAAGAGTCAGATAATGGCAAACAGAAGGTTGAACTTTTCCCCTCGTGTGCATATGCATCATGATTCATTGCATACTCCTCTTGTGCTATTCCTCAACTATTGCTGTATGCCATAATTTGTCTCAAGAGGCAAACAGTAGTTTGCAGAGCTGCATACTTGTCTCCAAGCGGCAGGGCAAGGCTGAGTTCACAGCACATCCCCTTCGCTATGCCCAAGGCACTGCAAAGAATGACAAGCTTGCTGGCATCAGGGAGAAGCAAGAGTGGGGCTGCTCCCAAAAGGAAAATCCAGGAAAACCAAGCAACAACTCAGAAGCAGGGCAAGGGGCACGTAATTGTGCAGTGTAGCTCAGGCTTGCCTGCACTCAAGCATGGACCATCAAAGGTCCTAGGCGAGGCTGGGCAGGGAAATCAAGGTCTGTTGGTGTCCTCAGGGTCCCAAGCTGGTGCATGGATGTCATGGCCACTTGACTTGTAGCTTCAAGCATTCCAAGCCCTGAAGCCAGTCCCTGGAGAGCAGGCAAGGCTGGCTGCATTACGTTGGATCCAGCGGCCTGCCCAACGGCTAAGCTGAACGCTGTGCTGTGCACCACCCTGTGCAGGATTTGGCCTCATGAGATGAGAAGTAGTGGTGGGTTTGAGTCACTTCTGGCAGCAGCCTACGAGGACCTCATCGTCCCCAAAGCACAGCTCAGAAAGAGCTCTGCTACAAAAGGGGAGCCTGAAGTCACGGCTTTGTGTCCACGTCTACACATCACTGCTGTTCCCCAGCCAGTTTGGACCAGTGAAGCCTGGCAGACTGGTATTGCAAATACCTCTGGAAAAGTGTCCCTGAGCAGACTTCTGAAAAAGGTCCAACCGCAATGGCAATACTGCTGAAGTCAGCATAACCCTTTTCTGGGCTGAGCCTGCTGCCCGGGGAGCCTGCCTGTGCGCAGGACACGCGCTTCCCTGACGCTGCACGCTGAGTAATCAGCTATTCCCATGCAGATGAGCCCCGGGAGATGAGCAGCAATCAGCACCGGGACTCGCAGTTCTGGGAAGCGCAGACCTCCGCTTTCAGAAATGTCTCACCGCAGGAATAATACCGCTCAAATCTTGCAAGTAATAAAAAGTAATGGGAAACAGATGCTGCTGTACCTTAGATTAGAATCTATGTTTAGATTTCCAAGATAATTTTTATCTCCGATACTTTGGCTAATGTAAGGCTGATATGATAAATGGATTTTCTACAGAGTCTGAAAACATTGCGCCTGCTTCAAAACGCAACCTGATACGTAGCTGTCTCTGGGAGGGAGACAGAGAAAAGAAACAGAACTGGCCTGAACAAGGGTCAGGATGGAGGATGTGTTACACATATAAGGTCAAGTGACCCTGGACCGGTGCTGGAGGAGGAGTTGCATCTTCCCTCCCACCTGCCCCGAGTGCAGTGGGAAGGACGATCCCACGTGGCTCTCCTTGGTCCCTCCCTGCAGCCTCCCCAGCCCAGGACATGATCTTGGAAAGACCCTGGGAGACCGGTCACTTCTGCAGGAAAGTGAAACCAGGGTCTTTAAATGCTGAACGGGGCGAGCTCAAGTACCCAGTACACCAGCTTCAATTCAGCCACTAATGGAGAGAACAGGCTGCCACACTCCAGCAACCGTATTTCCACTGGCCTGCAGTACAAGGATGGGTACAGAGCTCCTTGCATATCCACATTCTCCTTAGCTTGAACCCTACTTTCTGAAACCTACTTTTTCTCCATAAGTGGCCTGACATCCTTCAATACCTCCGTTACCATGCCTCAACTGAGGCCAGGCACAGTTCACTGCCATGCTGCATCTGCCTTTTCCCACCTCTTTTTCGCTGTCCCATTGAAGCAACAGCCACAAAGGGTGGATACAACCTTTTCCTGGTCTGCAGCCAACATGGGCAATAGCAAACACACGTGGCGAAAAACAAGGTGGTGAAATAAAGAAGAAAGATTTTTTTTTTTTCTAAATTACTTTTATTATTATTATTTTCCAGCCTGACAACTCTTGGCAAAGCAAAACTCATCAGTTCCTTCTAGCATTGTAAGTGGAGATTATGTAATATTTACAGTGATATTAATGCAATCAATCAGCGTCGGCAAGTGGAGATGTGGGAGCCAGCTATACACACAAGAGAAAAGTGGGGAAAAGGCAAGCACAAAGGGGTCCCTGTGATGGCCAGGGAGGGATTGCCAAACACTTTCACTGCTTTCCAAACTAATATGTTACAAAATAACACAATCTGCTTTGGCCCAGTTCATTAAAAATAATTAACTTGACTGCTCAGTGACTTCCCCACAGACTTGTGATGCCCACTAGCGCCCGGGCGTTCGCATAAACACCTTTCACCCTCCCATTTGAAGCGGAAGACTTTGCCCAGCCCTGCTCCAGCTTAGTCCCAAATGATGTCAAAGGAGCCCTTGTTGGATCTTGGGTTACTGGGAATGGTGAAAGGGTCATGGACCGAGAGCCTGCGCTGAACAGAAGGGCTTTGCCACTGCCCCGTCTGCTTGCAACGAACTGCCAGCGGCTGAAAAGCGGCCATTCTTCCCGAGGTGTGTGCCTCGCAGCCGCGGGGCAAGCGGCTTCACAACCCTGAAAGGCGCACAAATAGCTACTTCTGCTCCTTTGTTTTCTTTTTCTTTTTTTTAGGCGGAAATATTAGGGTCCAGAGGGGATTGTGGCCAGAGCTTGATTTCTGCCTGGCCATTGGAGAAATTTTTGGCAGCAGGGAAAAGGTGTTGCTTTGCTGTACAAGGGTGGGAAGTGAGATCTGCAGATGATTCAACCAAGGCTTCTAGCCCAGCCCAGGCAGCTGCCATCAGGCAGGCTAAGAAGGGGTCAGTGGACCTTGCTTGCAAGGAGCTGGGACCCTGCCGAGGAGCAACAGCTGGGAGTGTGCTCTTGTCTCTGTTTACCAGGTTGGAAAGACTGCAGGCATTGCTAAACCATGTCTCAGAATAAGCCTTTCCTAAATAACTACTATTGATCTTTGGGCCCCAGCCTACAGTTTGGTAGAGGCCAGTCTTGGGATTCAGACCTTGATGTGGACCATCTCGAGCTCTGATGATGCTGGAACCAAGAATCATTGCTGCTCTGGCTGATGGACCATTCTTGCTAGGAGAAATAAGCAGATCAGTTCAGAAGAAAGAGTCGGTGCACGTGTTCATACAACCATGAATCCTGCTTTCAAAAGAGGCCAGAAGGAAAAAGTTATCTCATTGTCTTTAAAATATTCACGTAACTGTTGAGATACTGGATCGTATGGTTCTTGCATACCAGTAGAAGACCTTCTCACAGATTTCTCCTGGACCACTGAAGAGTTCTGTAGCAAAATCTGACTCATCCAAGAAATTCAGGTCTACTCTGGATGGGCCATTGCTTGTCTGTATGTTTGTCTGAACTGAACAATTACAGCTTCCAGAGTTTAGTCTTGCATGCTACCTAAGGGACAAAACCTACGTATCTTTAGAAACACAAACATCACTCGAGAAACCTAGGCAAGGACCCTAATATGATTAAGAAACTCAATTGATGGCAGGTGTGTAGGTGCCAAAAACCCTACAGCATTATCTTCAGAGCACTTGTTTGACTAAGAATTCAGTTTAACTTCTGGAGTAAGAAATAAGTATGCTTCATTCAGAGAGAGGAAATCCAGTATATTTTAAAATCCATCAGTGCAGTAAAAGAACAGGAGGGACATAGTACTTTTGCCATGTTTATATCTGTTATGTTACCCCAGAACACAAAACCAGAAATGTGCTGCTCAGGTCACAGTCAAAGCAGAGGTACCCAAGGCAGATTTTTTCTGTTTTCCTCCAAACCTCCTGCCAGGAGCCACTGCAAGGACACTCCCACACTTTCAGAAAGGTTTACTGACACCAGACTTGGTAGAAAGGGAGGGGACAGCTAAGTGGCAGAGAAACTGTTGCTGAGCTCCTGACCCTGGTGCAGACGGCGACAAGGCTAGAGTAGATGACTCCTTTAACCCTGGGTTTGGAAAGGGTTATTGGCCCAGCCGAGATTGAGAAATTCCTGCTCTCTAGAGGAACATCAGCATGCGGGCAGCAGTTGATTTTCCAAGAGCAGACCTCCCCAAACAGTTAGTTTGGCAGTAAGAGCCAGTTGTCATTGAACAGGCAGTCAACATGTGATCATTTTGGGCTCCTTCCCATTTAGGAGTATGACTCTTGGGGAAAGCTTGACCAGGGCAGAACCTGGTGTCAAAGAGTGCAAAACTCAGTCTGAGGCCAAGTTTGGTGCATTTTTGATTGCTGAGCTACGCTCTCTGTTCTTCTCTGACCCAAGAAGTCTATTTTGGGCTGAATTCCTAGTGGCATGAGCAGGAATTCCTAGAATAAGGCCTTTGTGCACACATGGAAGAGCAAACTGTTTTGACCACTGAGCAACCACAACCACGAACCACTTCCATTAACTCCAACCTTTTACTCTAGCTTTAGGTTTCCTTGTAGGTGCTTGGAAGCTTTCTTCTGGGTGAAGTTCAGCGCTTTCTGGGAAAAAAGAGCCCCTTTTTTATTGTTGCAGGGACCTCTCCCTTGCACCATGGAGGTGCCCACCAGATGCCCTAGAAACCTTTGTCACTGGGGCCAAAGGAATAAGAACATTTGCCCCAGACAACTTTAATCATGTTGTATAAGCAAGTAAATTAGGTGGCTGATCTTCCTTTGATCTCTTTATAATCTCTGTAGAGAGATCTTTCTTCTGGTGAGCAATTCAGAGCAGGAATTAGCCTCACGTGTAGGGAAGAGCCTTATGGAATAACCTTTCTCTCTCCTCTGCGTAGAGGAGCCGTTGAGAGACAAGCTAAGTCACGCAGCTAAGTCAGACACCTTAAGTAGACAGCTGGAGGTGGATGAAATGAATTTTTCTCTGGTACTCTATCCTTGTGTCTCCATCCCAGTGGGGAATGCCTCATCTGTGCTTCAAAATCAGGACAACACCTTTCTCAACACCTAGCTGACCAAAAACTGATACTGGATAGTAAAAGTGACCTTAAAGTTCACAAACTCTCATCCCAGGGGGTCAGAGAGGAGAAGCAGTTGCTTCCTTCAATCTGTGGTGATATTCACAGCTTTCTCTATGTCACACCGAGGCAAGATTTGCGCAATGGCCTGACTGTACATTTATCCACGCTTCTGATGCAATCTGGTTTCTCAGCTAGAGGCCGGAGCCAAAGTATATTAAGAAATAAGCCTGTAAGTTGAACATACGCTATCTGCAAAAGCTCATTTTATTGTTGCCGCTTACTATTTCATAACAGGAGGACAGTGCACACAGGGCTGTCTTGAGACAGGAATGATGCAGGGCAAAGCCCTGACTGGCTTTATGCCTTCAGGCCACACGCTGCCGCCAGCCCGCAGTGCAAAAGTGTCTGATTTTGACCTCCCCAGTTAGGGCTAATGGAAGGAATCACTAAGAACTAAAGCAACTAAAAGGACCAGAGATGATGGCAATCACTCCACCACTACATTGAAGGCTGATATGGAATAAGAACAACTAAGCTGCAGATGAGCTTAAGATGAAAGATGGCTTAGGGAGAGCTGTTCACTCCAGTCCATGAGAGCCATGGGCTTGGCCAGCAGTTGCCAGCTAATGCTGAGTCCATCCTGTTTGATTATAAACACAGAGAAGCACTTGGCAGCTGCTGCTCTTGTCTGTATTTCCATTTGTGCTGATAATACACATTTTCAAAGGCGATTTTAATTGCCACACTAGATTTATTAGTGTGAATATTACCCATCCATTCCTTTCAACCCCCTCTCTTCAGCTCAATTCATCATTTTTATGACAGGGCGAGTTGAGGACCACACCTCCTCTGCTTTCTGCGGACAGAACTACAAGCATCAGCTTCATGATCACCCATGATCCCAGACCCACCAGAGCAGATTGGATGAGTTCATACAAACTCATGGGTAAATGACTGAACTGAGCTCCGAGAGGCCATTTGTATTCTTTTCTTCTGATAAACCCTGAGCAAATTGAGGTGCCACTAACGTTGCATCTAGTTTGCAGCAGGGTAATGAGAACAAAGAGCTGTTGGGGTGGAATCCAAACCACATCCTCCTACCAAACCTCACCAAGCAAGTACACTAAAATGGCTGAGCGTGCAGCACAAAGCTATATAAAGCTGCAAGGGTAATAGCCGTTGTTTGGTGCCAGGCATGAAGTTAAAGCCAGTTTTACAGGAGGAAGCTTATGGGCCTCTAACGGGATGTAAATTGTGTTTCTGCGCACAGCAGAAAGCGTGCGCCTGGTGTCTGTGTGGATCCTTGCAAATTGCATCGCTAAATGTAAGCATCAGTGGTGCCAAACAATTATGATGTTTATAGAAACTGATGGCCTACATCTGTTTAAAATACTTCTCCATGTTTAGATTGACAGAACAGAAAACATTCTGCAAAGAGTAAGCATAAATTGGATGGTTTGACTATTTTCTTTTTTAAAGTGAGAAGAACTCACACTACATTGATTAACTACTCAAATTCATTAGCACTATAATCACTGTAGAGTGAATGCATGCCATAAACCTGCCTTCGTGCATGATACAGAATAAACAAAATGTAAGGAAATTCTTCCAGACTGTAAACCTTGTTTGGGACTAGAACATAGTCTCATATCTCAGCATTGTTAGACCCTTCCTGCTTGATTTTAAGCAAGGCAAAGCTTTTGCTCCATTGAGAAATCAGCCTTGCATGTATTTGCCTCAGTTCCCCGTCTCTGCAATGGAGAAAATTCTTACTCCAATTTAGCTACTTACAGCCAGCGAGAGCAGAAGAGCAAGCTGAGGTCCCAACCTGACCTACTTGCAGAGGATAACTAGATTGGTTGTACCACACAGAGAAGACTGACCAAAGCCCAAGCTTTACCTCACCTGTCTGAGGTGGCTCTGATTCTCCATCCCAACACTTTCCTTTATTGATTTGAATCCTTCTGGGAGCTCTGCAGTCAGTGGTCCCTCATCACACCAACACCCTGATGGCACTGTGGGATGCACCCTTCTTTGATCCAGGTAGCTTTGGACATGAGCAAAACATCCAGTTGGTTTATGGATGAATGAAGCAGCGACTTTGTAGATTGCGGCCATGAGAGCAAAGGGAGGCAGAGCTACATGGTGCTGCAGTCCAGCTGCCCTCAATAAAACAGTGGCTCTTGAGGGACCTCAAGAAGCCAGTGCAAACCAGAGCCAGCTCCAGACAACCTGTGATTGCTTCAGCATTGGTCAAACCCCAGGACATACTGGGCTTTGGCAAACTGACTTCTCTCAACCACAACAGCTAAGCAATGCCTACAACATGGCAACACCCAAGTTCTCATTCACATACCCATAGGCTTGCTTGTGTGGCCATGCTCAGCTTCCTTGACTGCGGACTTCTGTCTTGTAGTGCTTTGCAGCCTGATTAATCAAAGAAGTCTTCCCTTATGAGTAGTTTGAAATCTTGCTATAAATCTCCCCAGAGGGCTCACTCTTGGGTGACAGTGTTTCAGAACAAAGAGCCTCATTCATCGGAGAAGTCTTTAGAGTTCACTTTCTGATTTTTCGCACTAGTCTGGGGGTGTGTGTGAGAGTTTTATGGGCAAAGCACACAGATACACCAGAAGGGACACCCTGCTCTGAAACTAGTTATAACCAAGTGCCCTCTTTGGCATGGCTGCTGTGCGGCAAGTGGGAAGGTCTCTCCTTTCTCAGTTCTACTGAAGACAAATGAATGGCAGGAAAAAATCCAGCTCTGGAGCTTTCCCATAGTTAATTGCCAGGATTATTACAGTATCTAGCTTAGAAAAAGGCTTGCAGTTTCCATTCTTGTTTTCCTCCCACCCATTCCCTTGTATTTTTAAGGCCACTTATGTCACACACACACGCAAAACTCCAGCACGAAAAGGCAGCCACATCAAACACAGCATCACAAACAAACTGCCTCCATCTCTTCCAAGCCCTCATTCCTTCTCTGTCTATATGCTGTAAATTAGTATGCAAATTGTGTAAATTAGAAGCACATGCATAGTGGAAGTTCTCCCTGGCACTGGCAGCAGGCCCTACATAAGCACGGCAGACTTCAGAGCGGTGTCATGACCACTGACATCTCCGGGTGAAGCATCGCATCTGTCAGAGCAGCTCCCTGAACCCACGCAGCGGGGAGAAACCCCAGAGCAGCTCTCTCTGCAGATGAACAAGGAGCAAGAAGAGCCACTGCTTTTCCTGCTCAGCCCCACCATATCGAGCAGATGTCTGCTAAGCACCATATGGGTCCATCTTGGGGCAGCCAGACTCATGTAGGAAGGTGGAGGAAGATCACATCTCCCATGGGGAAGTTCTCTGGGACATTGGGATGGTGTTAGTGCTGCGTTTTGCAGCTACAGCAAAAGCCCCGCAAACGGCCAGCTCCACAATGCTGAAGCTTTGTCCTGCTTGTCCTGACTTGTGCTTGCTCCCACATCCTGTCCCCTCGGCAATGGCACCATCTGCATGGGGCTCTGCGTGTTGTTCCAGCACTGCTGCCTCTCCCCCCGGAACCGGAGCAGAGCTGTGTAAAACATGAGGACATTTTCATCACTTCACTTATGGCTGCCCTGAGGGAATCTTCTAAGATTGCCCACTGCTCTTTAAATCAGTCCCAGAACAACCTTTTGCAGCCACTGTCAAACAAGAGCTTTTCCAGCAGAGTTGCACTCTTCTTTCTTCTGTGAGAAACTCCCTTTTTCAGACCAGCTCTGCTGTTACACTTGGGCACTAGCTGGTGGAAACACACACAAATACCTGCAACCTCACTGAAATGAATGGAAAAAAACGCTGTTAAATTCAAGGAGAGTGAAACAGAATTTTACACCTTTTTTTCCCCAGGAAGGGAAAAAAGAAAGGAAGGAAGGAAGGAAGGAAGGAAAAGATCTTTTGAAGCCCAACTTCAGTCCACACTGAAGCAAAGCTTGACAGCTCTCCTATCCCCTGTGGGTGAGCTGTAAATCCTACCGAAGTGTGCTGCTGGCCCACCATGATGCAAGAGCTGTAAGGATGCAGTCCGCAGCAGGCTGAGCCTTCGACCTGCTTCTCCTGTGTCCAAGCTGGCCTGTTACTGTGTGCATTGCTGCTGCTGCTGCAGAGATGTAAAAGCGGTGCCGGTCTCAGGCAGAGCCTGGTTTTGTATAGCACCTGTAACGCTAAAGAAAGTGCAGGGCAGGTAGGTGCAACACCTACCAAATGAATTCTCAAGGGGTGGGGGGTTTTTAGACCTTTATTGTCCTACCAGAACAAGTCAGCCACTGACACCTCAGAGCAGGCTTTATAGGGTGAGGCTCTGCTATGTTTCCATTTGGTCTGATGAGGACCAGGGAATGCACTATTCTGCACCCAGTTTGCATCCTTTATCACCAGTCCAGAGAACCACCGAGGCTCTCAGGCAACTAAAAGTCTCTTATGCTTCTCCAGAAGCAGCTCTCCTTTAGACACCCTTTTGCTCTGTCCTCCTTGTCTCCAATTCTCTCACCCACAACTGCAGCTTCACACCAGGCAAGTGAATCAGAAATGCCAGTGCCACATGAGAAGCGGTGTCCCTGCCAGGCAGATGAATGCTATGAATGGGCAGCATTTTATGGCTCCCCTTGGAGTGATATCTGTTCACACCAGACAAAGAGGTTGTTCTTTCCACCAGAACGGATAGATGGATTTCAGGTGAAGCCAACCAGACAGTTCTCCTGCCAGCTCTCACTTCAGCTGTGCAGTCACTTGCAGACATCTGACATGATCCCACATACTGGGGCTTTTAAAGTTTCCCCTGGTATCAACTGGGACTGATTAATGTCTAAGGCTCATGAGGACACCCACCATGACTGTGCACCAGAGCAAGGCCAAGCCACCACTGTCCATTACGTGGGGACAATCACTGGGACATCTGTAGGCAATGCTGAAGGACCTCAGCAGCTTAGGAGAACAGCTCCATTTGCAGGGATACTGCATTGCCATCTGCGTGAGCAGACGCATCTGGGTCAGGGCTCCAAGATAATAGTTTGTCCCTACACAGCCAGTTGCTGGACCTGCTACACATTGATATTTCTATACAAATAGACTTGGAAGCTGCTCACTTCAGCATTTAGCTGGAGGAAATCCCCGCCACGAGCCCACCGGGATCAGGGGAATCAAAGTGTTACTAGTAAAGAGCCATTTCTCACCCTTCCAAATCCACACTCTAAACAGTAGGATGCAAGAGGGAGGATTTCTCATAAGCTGAGCTGCTCCAGCATGAAACGGCACATTTAGCACTTCTTTCATGACTTTCTTTTCACCACATTTCCTTCGTGCCCTCTCCCGAGCTCTGCTGATGGCGGCAGCAACACACTGTCGCTGTTAGCAGACCCCTTCATCTTTAAGAGCAGCACTACTCAGTTCTGCCAAAGCAACCTCCACCCAGGGTGCTTGCACACACCTTCTCCTTGGCTGGTCCCCAGCAGCATGGCCACAACCATGCCTCTCCAACTTCGCTCTACAAATCACAGTGGCACCAGATTAAGCCTTTAGCTCTGTTATTTCTTGAGGTTTACTCATCACAAACGTTGACAGTAACGATCAGCTTTAAGTAACAAACCAGAAAACCAATTCCCTTCCATACATTCAATAAAATCCTGCTGCTTCCTTCAGAAGAAAACATGCTGCAGCACTTTATTATACAGGCACAAGAGGAAATCACTCTCTGGATTTGGAAAGTCGATATTAATGGGCTCAGACTGCAACAGAGGGCATGTTCATTTTGCAATTGAGTTACTTTCTCTGATATGCTCTTGATTCTATTTTCCTGGCAAATTGTGATTGCTAATAACTTGCAATAACTTTGAGTTTACATTATGACTCAGAGAAGATTACCTTGGGCAGTAATGACATTCCCAAAGTGGAGGGTCTCTCCAGTGAAATATCTGGCATATGGAAGCAATTCAGAATTTACAGATTCAGATGAAACATACATATTACTGATGAAGAAACCATATTCTGATAAGATAATACTCAGCAGCGCAAGCCGACAGACATATTTCTTAAAAGGAAGAAACTGTGAAGCTCCTAACTGCCACGAGAAAGTCAGGCTTCACCCTGAGCTTACTGAAGCCAACAGAGTCCTTCAGGCTTCACTGGGGTTGAAGATCAAGTCTTCACCCTTTGTCGCAACAGGAACATGGTTTGGGTCAGCTCTCTTGGTCCCAGAACACTTTATCCTACAATAATATTCCAGCCTCCTGCTCATTATATACTAAAATCTGTTTATTTCCTCTACTATCTAACTCTCCCTCAGTGTCTCCCTTTGAAACACCCAGGGCAGCTGAAGTGGGAATTTTAATTTTATTGCTCTATTAGTCATTTTTTTTTTTTTTTCTTCCCCCTTAACACTGTTTACATAAAGCAGCCTTCCTCCCTGATCCCTCTGGTTTGTCTTTTGCTTCTCGGGCATTTCCTAGCTGCTGTGCTTGGGCCTCACCCCGTCATGTAAATCCAATTTAATTTGCACAGTTCTGCTTGACTGGGGCTGTTTTCTGATAAATTCAAGCTCCATGAAAAATTCCAACCAGGTAATACACTCAGAGACAGCAGCTCCTAATGCTAAGGATCTTCAAAACACACTTTAAGAGAAGGCAGGTGGCTTTTCAAGCTGATTGGCCTTTTGCTTCTAATATTGACTTTTAATTACAAACAGCTAAACCTTGCTTTTCTGTATGATCCATTGCTGTCTCAAAACTCATTTTGTCCTTGGGTTATTGACACAGTTGGAAAACTTACTATGTTTACTTTTTTGGAGAAAACAGTTTATTTTTCATGTATTAATTTTAAACCAAGACTGTGCTCATGACACAAGCCCTAATTCTTCTCTTCACTAGATTTTGGACATCTTCATCCCTATCCTTCATAGGGAGTTGTCTTCAGAAACCTCTAGTGCAGAGATGACAGCATGCAGGAAACAAAGATGAAGGATAAATTTTATTTTATGGTTTTACTACTTCTGCTTCTCAGTGGGTGAAATTTTGGGAATTCTCAACAGAGAATCTTTGCAAAAGGGGTATGGTTGAGTCTATAAGCCCCAGAACAACACCCTGAATTTGCACCAAGCAAGATCTGAACTGGGTGCCAATAGGAATACGGGAGCACCGTGCTCTGCCCAGCCTAACACGGGCTGGGAAACTGGAGTACAAAACTCCCTTTCTGCTATAAGTAGAGTCTGGGAGGCTTCAGAGCAGGGCCTGGGAACAGGGAAAGGCCCTTTGCTTCTTGCCTCTCCTTTCAGCGCAGCCTGGTGCCTCCCCACAAACCCCATTTCTGGCTGCGTGCTCAGCCCTGAGCGCAGGTTAGGCACTGCACGTGGCTCGCAACCACGGAGCAACCGCTGCTCCGCCTCGTCTCTGAACTGGGTTTGATCCCCTGTGAAATACCTCCAAAAATAGCAGCATTACACACCGCGGGTACAAGAGGCCAGCCTGAGGTTTGGGTGGCATTTAATCTACCCTCCTGTGAGGAAAAACACAACAAAAACATCCCCAAAAAATCCACAAAACAGAAGAGACCCAGCTTTTGTTCCACTTGGTCAATAAACCCTCAAAATACTGCTCTAACAGCTTTGCAAATAACTACAGGGTACTGCGACAGTTCAGGTGATTTATTGGCACTTAACATTATGAGGGTGACAGAAAGCACTGCAATAGTTAAGTACCACGGTCATGGCCATTATAAACATTTTTTTAAAGGGGTTTATTACAGAGCTGTAAAAGTCAGCTCTAGGCTAGGAGTTGGCATGTGCGTTCTCTCTACCTTTGAAGTATTTATTGATGTTAGAAGTTTGGGAGGGGAAAAAAAAAAATCAATTTGGAAACTATGTTTTCATCAGACTTTGAATGGCAAAGTGCAAAAGAGCAAGCAGATAAGAAAGGGGAGAAGGAAGAGAGGGAGCGGGTACCCTTGAGACAGATAATGTTCTGCAAATCATCTGCCAGGGAGATCTTCACCTTTTTCCGTCCACAAGTGACTCAAAAAGCAGTGGTTTCTACAAAGTTTCTCCATCTTCCAAAATATTTGCCCAGCCATTTCCATGCAGTTATTGGTGTGTAATTTACAGCTTTTCACCGCAGGGAAGGCAAGTCGCCCTGGGGTACGGCATGCCATTGAGCACTGCTGGGAAAGCTGCTGCTCTCTGCCTGGCTCCCAGCTTTCACTGGAGGAGGAGGGGTCTGTACCCAAGCAGCTCAGCCCTGCCAGGTTACACATTGGCAAGAGCAAGGGGTAAATCCCACCTGGCCTGGTTCTCCAGCCAGTGAGCTTCAGAGGTCTGGTCCAGGTGGGAAGGGCTGCTGTTCCATTCCTGCAAGTACTTGCCAAATGCAGGTACCTCTCAGATTTCAAATCCAGAAGGGACCATTGTAGGCTTCCTATACAAGTGAGGCCATTCCATTTCTTGGTTAAATGTTATCACAGGATTGCTCCTGCCCATCAGTTACCTGCACAGCATCACTGTACCATGACTAGAGCATCCCTGGGAAGACCTGTGCTCAGTGGTATCTTTAAAGCTGATTATAGAAAAGGGCTGCATAGAAAACACTTGCGAATGGGTTTACCACCCAGGACAACATCAAGGGAACATTAACTCCTCCATTAGCACTACCCAGGGTTGCACTCTGAGCATGTTGCAGCTCAGCATCCCGTTTTGACAGCTTGTGTGCCCACCTGCACTTGGTGCATCACTGAGCACCGTGTCCACAAAGCCCACTATGGAGAGACAAGAAGCTTTCTCTATTAATTGTCTCACTCATCCAGGACAAACCCTCACAATGCAACCGATTCAGATAGGCGAAAATGTGGAAGATTGGCTTGGAACATCTCAAACCAGACCAGTACAGTTTGGTGAAGATGAATCACGCCTTGCGCAGGCAGCACAGGAGAGGAGACACCCTGCTTTACACCAGCTGGCACCCCGACCTTACACCCTGGGAAGCTGACGCTATTTTTGTCTGCCCTTTTCACAGCCACATTCACCACTGAAATCCTCCCACATGCTGAATTACGGGCTGGATGGAGAAGTCCATCTTGCAGCAGATGTTTAAAAACATGTGGAAGTAAATTAGATAAACATTTCACATGTAGGAAAATGATAATAGCAAGAAGATTAAACCTGGATGTCCAAAGCCTAATTAACATCCCCACTGGTTAGCTGGGTGTGTTTTATCTTTAAAACAGTGACACCAGCTTCCTTTGTAACATGCATGAGTCCCAGGGGAAGCGATCAGAAATAACATATTGATGTTGTTAAGAATCATTTCTTATTATTATTACAAAGCTTGGGTGAATCAACCCAGTAAGACCAACACAAGCTCTGTGAATCAGTTAAGCTCTATTTTAAGGTCTTGAACAAGACTTTCATGGGACTGAGTGTAAAAACCTATGTAAAAGTGAGATGCAATTAAGGAATTTTGACAAGAGCATGTGATTGACCCAAAAAATCCATGCATCAAACTGTCAGCATCACCAAATGTGCATGCCTCAGATTTTCCAGTTCAGCAAGGTTATAAAACGTTAGGTTTCTTTATGTATTTAAAAGTGTGAGTTAAAATATAATTATAATATAAAAATGTTATAAAATAAAAAGCTTATATTTTATAAGCTCCCCACACTGGAAAGTTTGAGGCAAAATGATCTTCTCTATAGTGGTCTCCGTATTATGGTTCCAAGTTCCTCACACCTTGTAATATAATTAAGCGTCCTCCTGAACACTTTGTCACACTTCAATTTTTGCAGACCATCATGAGAAACGGCTGATCAGGCTTTGCTCCCTCCAACCATCCCAACACTCGGTGACTTAAAAATACATCGCTCCGAGAGCAAGCATGAGAAGTGAGCCCTAGGGGTAGCTTTGGCTCTATAAACTAACTGTACAGAGAAAGAGAGAAGGGACAAAAATGTTTTCTTCCCAGATGCAAATGTGCAGGCAGGTGCCAAAGGCTTCTAACTACATGACTTTATTTGGCCTGGTGACAAAATAAACCCCTGCATAGGAAGATACAGTAGTTCTAAGCAATAGGTTAGGGGTGTCAGTTTAAGCAAGAACTAAATAAGTTCTTTATCAGAGGGAACAGCATTAATATATATATTCTTTAATAAAACATCGGCCCTGAGGTCATGTGTCTGAACTGTTTTATTTTTCTTATGTTCTAACAGTGCTTTCAGATGTTCATATCCTGCAGCTGCAGTTCCCATGTAAGCATGATCCATGCTGCCAATCCTGTGGCAAAGGGATATTAGCACCTCATGGCCACTTGTTGCAAATTGGCTATTCTTTGGCTCAGACTTGTGTATCTTTGAACATCTGGGCTGAAGAGGTTAGTGAAATGAATCAGAGGGAAGCTCCTGACAATGACAGGAAGTGCTGGACATTGTAGAGATTCTTCAGCTGGTTGATTGACAGAATGCAAGAAGTGGGCATGTCAAAAATCTCTCCAGTTATGAGCCTAGGGCTTGACTAAAGAAGCGTAGAGGATGTTTGGAGTATGGATTAGATCACTTTAGCATAAGGACAACCCATCCTCCCTATCTGTAGTCTTTCTCTTCCTGGTTGTGTAGGCTGAATTATCCAAGCAGAGCAGAGTTTTCTCTCAGGACTCACGGTCTACAGTTGTGATGAAATCAGGTCTTGAATCCTCAGGGACTGTATTGGCCATGATGTTGACCTCAGAACCAAGGGATGAATTGGAGAAAAGGACAGAGAGGTTGCACTGTCCTGCCCAGACAAGGAAGAGACTAAATGGGTCTGACTGTGTGGGCCAGGAATGTGTCCCACCCTGGTTCCCAGCTAAAACCCTGTATGCGTGCTGACTCCATGCCATTCCTCCATAGGGTTGTGTTTTCTTTGTAAGGAGATCCAGGAAGGTGGTCAAAGAAGAGCTACAAGAGGCTCCATTATGCCCCAGCTTCTGGATGATGTCCTGTGCTGTGCATTGGCTGTATCCCTTCTTGATTCAGCTGCAAGTGATCCCAAGATAGGAGGGACTATAAGGGTAAAGACCATCCCCATTGCATCTCTAGGGAAAACTCAGAGAGGGTGGACACAACACTGCTAACCCAGCTGCAGGTGGCTGGGCTAAACTGGGTGGACCATGACAGATTTGGATCCATAAAAATAACGTGCAGCGTGTCCAGGGCTGACTCTTAGGTGTTAGGGAGGGCCATAACTAGTGATATTCAGATTTTGGAAGACTGAGTGGAACGTTCCAGTTCTTCCCAAAATATACAGTGGAAATATTTGGGCTCAGAGAGAATGACTACAGCCAGGGCAGCAAGAGAAACAGCAGCGAGTCCTAGTGCTGGCAGTGCTAGAGACATGGAGAGCTGACTCAGAAAGCAAATTATCTTTCATGGTGCTGATCGTAATGTCCTCGCCTGGCCTTTCTTAATGCATTTCACTAGCGTAGTGAAAGACAAACCCCCAGCTATGGGTCAAGCCAAAGAGAATAGGCTTGAACCTGGGCAACTGGCAACGGAAGAATTTCTCCAGACACTTACTGTGGGCCAGAGGTGAGCTGACCTGTGATTATTATTGCAGGCCAGGAGGTGTGGTGTGCTTGGCAGCTGCTGTTTCCATCTGCTTGCATGGGCTGGATGGGGAAACCAAAGAGGCAAATTCATCCAGGCCACTGTCTCCAGCTACTCATGGGCTTGTCGAGGATGATTGCCTTCTGAGCAAATGAAGCTCCCAGTGGGATGGTCTTTCGTGGTTCTTTGTCCCTTTGCACAAGAGGTCACCGTTTATCAATAAAGGATTTCTCACAAGGACATTACAGCACCAAGAATCACAGGACAGAAATGTTTCTTTTTCCTTGTCTGCTTATTTTGTTTCACCCAAACCATCATATGGAGTTTCTCAGTGTTTTGTTCGAAAACTTGGACAGAAGACAGCAAACTGCTTCCAGGCTGGGCTGTATTTGACTACGCACATCTGCAGAGTCTATGCACGTTTCAGGTGTCACCATAAAACAATTAGCTGCTAAAAATCAAAATTTTACTCCAGTTAAACTAAAAAAAAGATTACAACTGGCATCCCACCAAGGTGCCACCAAGTTCCTGAGCCCACCAGAGCACTGAAGCAGACATCAACACGTATAAGACCAGTGGCATGAGACTACACGAGTTATTCCTTCAGTTTGTGGGAATCTAATCCAGACATCAGCCAGAAGATGAGCTTCCCTTTTCTTTTTGGCCTTTCCCATACCTAAATACGGGATAGCAAGAGGAATTTCAGACAACTTCTTACAAAGGGAACACTGTGCTTTGGGGCATGTCTCACAGTACCACCCTTCTCATCAAACCAGGCAATCAGCTGAAGCAGGCCCAGAGTTGATTTTAGGGCCATGACTCCAAATTCCCTTCCCACAACAACCAGTCATACAAGGAAAAACAGATTCAGCACGTGTCCAGGGAGCACACCCGAGTCCCACTGTGTGGGCATCACCATGGGCTTACTCCAAAGAGAAGTGGTGGTGATGTTATTTATAAAACATGCACTGACTCTTCCCCACCCTCACTGTTCAATTTTACTATTTTTGATCATCAGGCAGGAAAGCATAAATAAAATCTGCTTAATGTCATGGTCATTTTTCAAGAAGGAAGTGACACTGGTTGACACCCAGCATTAATTTGACATGGGGTAATAAAATCATTTGATTCTGCTAGCAGAACTTTATAGGAATTAACCAGCCTTAAGATTTATGGATAACATATTGCTCTCACTGTAAAGGCTGGTATAAAAAAAAAAAAAAAAGGACCATCATCATTACTTATTGTAAAGGGATTTTTTGACTATGGAAACAGACACTTAGGAAACCTTTTCTTTTCTGTACCACCACACCACTGCCCAACCCACCCCCCCCAAGCTTTAATTTAAAAAAAATGGCAAAGAAATGTATTTTAGGGGAAGCAGATGTTGCAAAAGGCATAGAGAAATGGACGGTTTTTCAGTGATGTGTGAACTTTGCTCCCAAATACAGAATGAGCACATGTGCTACTGACACAGAGATGGTGGCCATAGTTCAAGTCTCAAAGGGTTTGTTATTGTCTGATTATCCAATGAAACCTGAGGTGCTCATGGAGGCCTTTGGGCCTGATGAACACCTTCAGCCAGGCCAGGGTGAAGGACAGACTGAAAAGGCTGCAGCCTGCTTGCCATAGCCACACACCTTAATCCAGCCTCACTCTTAGCTCCCACCCTAGGCAATGGTGGTGGAAGACACTGAGCACCAGAAGGGGACAGGTACTTGGACATCAACCAAAGGCCAGTGAAGGCCTCTTGGATGATGATTGCATCCTCCGGGTCCCGCTCAGCAGAGCTTAACTAGCACACGCAGTATCACTTCAGTGAAGTGAACCATTTCTATGCATTAAGACTTTCTCCCCAAGTACGAGCTTGCAGCTCACGCTCCAAATAGTAGGCGTATTAGAATAACAAACGCGGTTGTGTGTGTGAAGGGGGAGCACGCACTGAGAGGAACTCTGCCAAGTAGAAGCCATATACGTTTTTCCTTGCGGCAGGCTCCAGCCCTGGATGGCAGAGGAGCTGGGCTGTGCTATCCCCCACCCTCCTGCTGGCCACCATGGAGAAATTATCCCTCCAGCTGGGGGGAAAACGGAGGATGGCCGGAAGCACGGGGAGATCCTTATCATGCTCCAGTCAATGACAACACATCAACCAGCATGCCTGACATACTATATCCCCTGCTTGAGATGAGCCAACTGACCCCAGCCTGTGCTCACAGCCTCCGCCAGCTCCCCTGACCATGTCACCCCACACAGAGGCCAGCACCTTCCACCACTGCCTCACTCCTCCACGCTCAGCCGCTGTCTTGCCCAAACACTCAGCCTTCACGCCCGTTTTCCCAGTGCTATTTAAAATGGTGCAGGGAGATCTTCCCAGCACCTCCAGACAGGAAACAAACCTGGATGTTTCTGTGACCAGTCTTGCCAAGAGGCCACCAGAGTACTAATGATCAGCAGATGAATGACGATGTTAGAGTAAGAGTCCCTGGGAAGGGATGAGCTGCTAGAAAAGGACAGCAGAACCCAGGACAGCCATCCTCAGTCCTTTGTGTCAGGCCCCACTGGCAGATGAACCCAGCTGTGAGCCATCTTCAGCACAAGGAGCACAACAACCAGTGCATCCAAGTTTGATTGCTATAGCACCTGGACTAATAAGGTGAGAATGGACACATTATTATGGGCATAGCTGTGCATTAACAGGATCAGGTGTCTTCTGGCGTACATCTCATCACCTTGGAGCAAGGTGGAGCCAGTCCTGATGTGCAGATGGAGCCGAAAGCTTGTTGCTGTTCTCACATCTGCATTGCCTCTGCAACGCCTCACAGCCTCAGCCAAAATTCCTGCACGAAACAACCCACAGCAAGAGGGCCTCTGCACCGAGGAGATTTATATGCTCGACAGCAGGAGGTTTTGGGGAAGCAGATGTAGACAGGGAGGGTCATGCAAGGTCACATTGGAAATACATGGCAAAGGCAAGAACTTAGCCCAGTTGAACTAAATTCCCAATCAATGGCAAAACCACAAGACCATCCTTCCTCAGAAGAGTTTTTCCATGCCCTAACAAGCCTGGTGAGGAACTTAATGACATCTGCGTGCTCTTGCCTGAGCAAGGACCTCATGATTTGGCTGGACGCCATGAAAAGAGATGTCCAAAAGTTATGAAAATAAAGGTATTTATCTTCATTGTTAGAAACCGAGACTGAGCCTTTTATATCTCTCTCCTGGAGGATTAAGCTCACAGATTTACAAAGAACTGGTTGATTACCAAAATAAATACATTGCCATGCCAATTTATAGGACACAAATGTAGGAAACCTATCCAACCAAATCAGGCGAAGTGTAATTCATGTGAGAGCCCTCAGCATGTGCAAAGGGCACAGTGCATGTGGAACAAAGTACATAGGGAAAACATGCTAGAAACCTCTATCTGCGGGAACAATTCCCAGTGCAGCATACAATGGAGCTATAAAATAAATGGCTTGGCTCTCCACTGGAAGCAAAACCCAACTGTTCTCAATGAGAAGGAGGATCATGTATCTTTATAATGAGAATTCAGTCATTTTTAAATGTTGGCTTTGCTCATATCACCACCAAATCTGTCTGCAGAGTTGACAGGCTGCAGACTTCATTTGGATTTTTAACTGTGATTATACATGGCAGTGATGGATACCACAGGGTTTTCCGGGGCTTAGGGTTTAGGGCTGGCTTTTGTTTTTCAGTTGTTTGGGGCTTGGGATTGAGGGGGCTGTTGGGGTATTTTTAGTGTCACTGTCCAATGAGGCTTAAAGAGCTCTTTTCTCATTTTAATAGTTCTGATAATGCAGAGATGAAAGCAGACCCTGAACAAGTTCTTCTTTATATTGGCAAAGCCGCCCCTTCTGCAGTGAAGCCCAAGAGCAGTTTGTGCTTTCAGTGCTCAGTGAGATGGAGCAGAACATGTTTACTGAGGCTGAACATACCATTGCTCTCAGAGGTGTAAGCACCACCCTTTCCAGCAAAGGTAATCATCAGAGCACTAAAACATCTGCTCGCTCAGTAAAAACCCAACCTCACAGCCACCTTAACGTTCAGGAGCATGGCACATTAGGAGTTAAAAGAACCTTCCTCTCTGTTGTTTTTTACAAGGCAGAATCATTTTCTGTAACCAATAGCACATACAAGAGAGATGCATTTCAGATCAGCTCCTTTCACAGCCCAACCTGAACAAACAGTTGTGCATTTGAAAATGAGGTAGCCTTCAAGCAACCCTTAAACCCACATTTGGAAACTGTTCTTTCCCAGTCCAGCCATCCACCTCGGATTACAAGGCTACAGACAGGCAGAGCACTTCCATTGCGGTGGGTTGCAAAGCAAGAGATTATTGCAGCATAGCAATGTCCAAGGCTTTACAGGGTATTTGTAAATTTAAAACTCAGTGGCTTCAAATATTTTTCTCCTACTGTTAAGACTAAAGAGAATAAGTTTGTCTGCTTACTGCTGGGGAGATCGAGTAAATGTTATGATCCCTAAGGACCAGAGCCTGGTCTGCAATGAGAAAACCAAGTGGCATAATTTTGACTCCTATGAGGCTGTTCTCCACATATCCTGGGGACAGCATCCCCACATTTGTGACATGAGACATTTGGAAAACAGCAACTCACAGATCAGCCCGATTTGGGGCACTGTTAGGCAGACTGGAGTTTGGGCATGTGTGAGAAAACAGCGGTTGACTTGACTGTTGTTGCATTTGAGACAAGCTAAATGCATCCAAATCAGTGAACTGATGACATGCATCGAGTTCACAGCATGTTTTTTGCAAGTGGACACAAAGCAGCTTAGACAGCTGGTTCAGATTAGTTGCCAAGAAGAAATGTGCTCAACTGAGCTGATCTGGCACACCACGGGGCTGGGTCTCAGTGGAGGGGATCTCTCCTGTACTTCACAGCACCATGCAGTCCACAGTGCACCCACTTTGCACAGGAGCTGGATGACACCTTGGCCTCCAACCTACCATGACCTTCAGAGCAGCAGTGCATGGCCAGGTAGCACGAATGCAGCTCAGGAGCATCTAGACTCCACCACAGTCCTTGCAGTGATGGGAACACATGAAGATGCTGTTCGTTCTTCCTGCAGGGGTGGAAGGCTGGATGCAATGCTTCTGGACCCCCACCCCTGCAGTGAATATCATCCTGCCACTACATTGACAGAATATTTAAAGGCAATAAGGACAAGTCCACACTCCAAAACAGACTAAAGCACAGATTCCCCAAAGTTAGCCCTAAAGCTCAGCAGCAGCACTGTTGCAGCACATTTATCACTGCTGGTACCCCAGCTCAGTGCCCCTGTGACATGGACCGGCTGCAAAAGTTTTATAAAGGAAAGCACACGGCAGAGCCAAGCAGAGCTCTGGCTCTCCTCAGCAGCATACCAACCCCTTCGACCCAGCACTCCCTCCCCAGCTTTACCCATCTGTGCACAGCCCTTGAGGCCAAAATGAGAAGAGCCTTCCCAGTTGCAGCTTTTGGCGTCTCTGTACAATTGTGAGCTGTGAAATATATGAACTCTCAGGCTTTACATGAGCCTCACTCTTCTGTGCAATATCATATGGCTTTTGGATTTGTCTGCCCTGTCCACCTCTCCCATGTGTTTCCGATAATTGCTTACACATGGATGGGTTTCTCTTGTTTGCCCTTAGAAGGAACCTGCTGTTGTTCCCCCTTCTTAGATGAGGCTATGGACGTACACGTCATTTTTATTGGTGTATTTTATTGCCCCTACTTCTTTACAGCACACACCACCAGTCTCCCCAGCCTTCCCTTTCAGTCCGCTGCTCGCTATTGCCTCTCTGTTAGGTCTCCTCATTCCCCATCTTTCTCAGTAGAAACAGGGGCCCCTAATTAAGAGAATGCCTTATAAATCTCTCTGCATCCAAATAAGATCCAGAGCCTGGCTGGGGAGACAGATCTGGAGACAGTGGGTAGGTCTGGCATTCCTCATGTTGCACATAGCCTTTCTTCAGCACCGCTCTGCTTGGCACACGAGCTTGAGTCTGCATGCTGCCGGTGCCGAGACCCAAGTTCACATGCCCACTGCTTATAGCCAGCAGACCCTTGGGTTAGGAGGCGAGCTGCATTCAGGGCATGTCCTACCCTCAAACCCCCAGAACCAACCCAAAAAGCCAGGATGGAGGTTCCTGCTACGAAGCCCTGCCTGGATATAGAGCTGTGCCCAGTTTCACACTGACTGGTGCAAGGCAGCTCCCAGCTCAGCACACCCATGCCATACCTAGCCCATCACCCAAGCCCCCCATGGAGGCACTTCACAGGCTTGTGCGAGTTTAGGGCTCCTGGGTTGCTCTCTGCTCTTTCCATTGACACTGTGTGTGCACAGGGGGCACAGGTCTTAACCCAGGCAGGATCACCCTGCTGAAACAGCAGCCTGCGACTTACACATTGCATCGCCCAAATTACACGTCTGAAGAAGACCACCTGAATATAGCCCTCAAAACTCACAGTAACACCACGCACCCAACTGAAAACGTGCTGCTTGTGGAAGAACGGTGCTGGAGGCACTATCATTCAAAAAGCACAAAGGATAACAGTGGCCTGAGACAGAAAAACCCACCCCACTAAATCACCACGTTACTTTTGTCCATGCCTGCCCACAGTCCCAACTTTTGATCAATACTGTGCCTGCCCAGGGACTTGAGCTCAGCCTCCAGAGGTGTCTCTGCATTACACTCGCACACAATAATTTCCTCGGTGTACACATCGTTGGAAACACAGCCGGTGCCAGAATTCCCCGATACCAAATCCCTCCTTGGGCCAGTGCCCAGCACTCTGAAAAAGCCGTCAACATCTGGAAGAAGAGACACAGCACATCTGCGAGACCCTCAGAATTACAGAATGGAGAGAGAACTACCTACAGGATTACTTTTGTTGATAATTAAATCCCATATAGCAGGACACTAGATGTACTCACCTTTCCTAACACTGCATTGCTTGAACTATCACATGACCCACAGGCAATGCTGCCACCGTAAACAGCCCTTGGGGTAGAAATGGAAACTTTGCTTGCACTTGTAACAGCAGTGCAGCCGGGGAGGCTAAGCAGGTAGGATAAAGCCAAAGAAAATGTCTCTAATTATCAAGGGTCTGATTTTGAGTCGATTATTCATGCAGAGTGGTAACAAAGCAGATCATTGCACCGGTTACCAGTGTGACTCTGGGTACTGGATCTAGGCTTTGACCACGACCAGGACCTCTAGGACCGCACCAGGGTCATATAAAGCTCTCCAGGCTTCCCACAAACTTGGGCAGCCCATTTACACCCTCAGGCTCCACAAGACATGGCATTTCTACTATACACAGCAAGATTCCTTTATGCCTCTAACATACAGGTTCTCTGGATGCCTGGTATGGAGGTGCACAGAAGAACAGCTCATGGTTTTAGCTGGGTTGGAAGCATTCCTTATTCATCATTCTGGCATAATTTATACCACAACACACATGATACCTTGCTCCAAACCATGTGACACTGTTTCTTTAATACATTTTCTTTCAGTCATTTAGGTTTTTACTACTAATTAAGCCCTGACTTCTTGGCAGTGGGGTCAGGTTTAGCAGAATGCAAGCAAGGGCAAGAGGAACTGTAAGTCCTCCCTGCTATTCCCCCCATCAGCACTGCATCAGCATGGCCCAGGCCGTGCCATGGCAGAGGGGCTCTGCTCAACACCACACCCCACGCTGCAGCTTTAGCCCAGTCTGGCCAGATTTCTGCAGACTCTCATCGGCACACACTGCTTCATGTGCTTGAGAAACCCCACTGAAACCAGTGAGGCTGATCAAGCACCTGATGCCAACTGTCTGCTGCACTGAAGATTCAGGGATTGGTGACAGGAATTTTATCAAGTCAACCAAAACTCAGTGGTGTCAGAGTCAAGGAGAAATTAAAAAAGTATCTACCTCAGCTGCTGTATTTGTCTACTAACACATCCTGCTTGGCTCAAGGACTACAAAAATTCAAAGAGGCATTAGTTAATTTACATGTATTTTTCTATTCTATTTACATTCTTTATGCAAAACTCACCCCTTCACAGCCAAGATCAGGGATTTCGATCACCCTAGCTACCCCAGGAGCTTGGAGAAATGTTTCCCCAGGGTGATTCTGAACAGAAAAGACATCTAAACTGCCAAAACACTGTTGATACAGGCTATAAAGTAGCAGAAGCCACCTGTACACACTGCAAGGGCCATCCTGCTGGACATGATATACACGCCAGAAGACAGATAACAATTTGCACAAAGAAAAACCTTTGCAACCGTAACACGAAACACAAGGTAACGAGGCTTTCTGACACTTGTCTCTGATCTGAGACCTAAGCTCATTCCAGTTATTTCCTAAGCCATCACAGATAAATACTGTTGTGCATTTCCAATGACCCCAACCAAAAGCTTTTCTAAAATCAGAGGCTGACAGGACCACGGTGCAGTAGCCTTCAGGAGTACATTTTTGAGAGGGTAGGGCAGATTTTTGCTCTTCTGCTAGTGAATAAACCCATTATGTGGACACCCAGTACTGAAATGATGAGAGATCTGTGTTCAAAACGAATTTTTTGTTTTGCTGTAAATCCTATTTATGGCTTAGGGTGCAGCTGATATGCCGTTAGCTTTTATTTCATTGATAATTCTGTGATTGTAGTTGAAACCTTGCAACTTAATGAGCTGATGTTATTACTCATACTGTGTGGCCATCTGGAATCAGTTTGGTCAGAGAGCCCAAAGCACCAGAAGCCACCTGTAATGCATTAAGCCTCAGCCCAGTACCAGCTCCGTGGATTTGAAAAGCCAGGCCTGCATAAATACTAACCTGTGAGAATGTAATTGGAGAAGTGATATTTAAGAACTTATAGTTTGCCAGAAATGCTCATTCTCAGGGGAATGTATGCGGAGGCTTAAAGCTTAAAGCCAAGCGGTTTTTAGTTTCAACATTGTGAATCAAGAAAAATCATTGCATATGGATGTCATTGGACTGTCCAAACCGCTGGGTCTATCCAAACAGGCCAAGCTGTGCCAGGGCTTTTCAATACCAAGGCTCCTTCCTAGCACCTGAGGCTCGTGTTGCACACGTTGCTTATTACAGAGGTACCATCTCAAGACAGCACTCCAAAGGGACTGAAGAAACAAGGGGTAAATCCTACGCAATGCTTTACAGTCACCAAGAACATGTGACTGCCACAGTCATAAGAAAAAAAACAATCACTATAAAGCTCTCATGTATACAACAGATAACATCCAACAATTTGGAAAATCACAAAACAGCATCTAAATATCCCAACTAAAACATTCTACTGAATATTGTGATCAGATAGGAGCTGCCTCTGGGCCAAAAATAAGGAGGTGGAGCAGCTACATTACCTGAAAGTCCCTGCTGTGTCCTCAGCAGACCTATCCTTGGTGGCCTTCTCCTGGGGAGTGCACAATCTGGAGTTGCTGGTGGCTCCAGCACTGGTGCACCAAAAAAAGAGGCTGTGTTGGCAGAGACATAAATTAGCATGGTTCCTCTCTGCTCGTTAGCCCATTGCTGATTTACACCAGTTGGGAGTGTGAGTCACTACCCACACTTCAGGGATTTGGGTAAAATACAATTCAAGTAAAACACATTTTTTTCTTCTGATTTTTCAAAATCCTTCTGTCATTTCAGTGGTGAAAAACATATTTGGAATTTCTTAAATGTTACCTAGAGCTCCTGGTTCAGTTCAAGACACATAAAGCTCTGATGGTTCAAGGAAGGAGTGCAAATCCAAACAAACAGAGATGGCCTAGCCCTGGCAAGGGGTTTAATTTCTATTCTACCTCTGTTTGTCCTGCACAAGGGGGCTTTACAGAACAAATGTAAATGGTTGTCTTTCTTCTCACACATGTGTTCTTCTTCTACCCAACTAACACTGGGCAGAGAACTCAACCAAATCTCCATATTGTTCTTCCACACTCAACTACAGATATTTCTAGTGTAACCGTCCCCAATTACAAGCCTTCAGAAACGCTTCCCTGAAAGCAGGACATGATAACTGTGTCTCTTATTAACAAGAGAACAAGCCCTCTTCTACCTGAACTGCCTTATCCCCCAGATCTGGCTCCTTCTTTAACCTGTGTCACAGCGGTAACATCAACTTCAGGGAAAGAAGTTTTTTGAAGAGTCGTTCTGAGCACGGCTGGTCTGCTTCCGCCCTGGTTTGGTTCAGTAATCAGGAGTGCGCTTCGTCCAGGGCTGCAGCAGTTTCTCACACTTGCAGCAAGTGGCTGGTTGTTACCAGGGAGCAACTGAGACGACAGAAACACTATAGGATAAGGAAAGCAGCCCACCTGCGTAGTTCATTTTCCAGCAATGTGACAGCATTCGCAAAGGATAGAATGAGTTTTTGTTCTTAATGAGAAGCAAGAGTCAGTGAAGATCTCACAGTGGACTCATGCAAAATACTTCTCTGAGGACTGCAGACTGCAGCAGTGCGAACGCTGGAGCACATGGAAGCAGGAAACCAAAGCCATAAAGAAGCCCATTCTGTGCTCAGCAATAGTTACAACACGGTCCAGAGGGCCAGCCAGAATGGAGAATTTTCCTGTAAGTGAATATTTTTTTTCTTTTTAAATCTGTAAGATTTCTCCTTAAGGAAATCTGCGTCAACAAGATGCCACTTTTGAAAAAGTACTTAGTCCCACTGACTTCCACCTGAAGCTTTTTGAACACAAGAGTGGAGCTCCAAAATTACCCAGAACATCTCATTTACAAAGTCTCCTTTTTCTGAGATATATGTAAATAATTTCTAACATAGAACTGAAATGTTGGACTTTTTCTGCACAAGCAGTTACAATTTCTTCATGATATTCCAGTAACACGGTGACTAATGCAGCCCACATCTGAACGAGGTGGGAATAGAGCACGATGTGGCAGAAGACACATGTGCTGCAGCAGACAGTGCCCACAGGGAATCACCTGCTCCCTCCAGTAAATATAGGCCTGTTTGAAGACACAACCATCTACCTGAGCATTTTGTCTTAAAGGAGAGCCTTAAACATTTCATGAGGAGCATACAAGCATGTAAACAAAGTATTTGTGTGAAAATCACATTTTGTTCAGCATCGTGTTCAATTTACCCACACAAAATACATTGCAAGGGCTCAGCACGGCTGGTGTCATCCAAAGCTCAACTATCACATCCATCTGTCTTGCCTGGAACTAGTTTGTGGTTTATTTATTATTTTTTTAATGCATTTTGGTGACAGGAATGAATCCATTTTAGATGAAGGCTGGAAGTACCTCTTTTTCACTGCGTAATCCTGAAATGCTTTGAAATTCGCAGTCATTAAAAAAAAAAGGGCCAAGGACAATTTTTTCTGATCTGGTTTTGATATAAAAGTGATGCAATGCAATATAAAAAAGCATTTACAGAAAGCCCACGATAACAGAGAAAATGTGAAGAGGTTTGATTTTAAACCCCGAAGTGTGGTGGATATATTAACCAGGAGCTGGGGAGAGGTGACGCATTCCTCACACGTAGACGCTTTCCAGTCCCGTCCTTGCCTGGAAAATGCCCCAGTCTTTTCCTCCTCCCATGCCCACAGCCAGGTAGGGGCTGCAGCAGAGGCTGCACATGCCGGGGGCCATGCCCATGGAGGTTGTCCCCTGGCCATGTTGACCGAAGCCCCTGAGACCCACCACAGAACATGGCGAACAAAAACAAATCCCCAAAGAAGCGCTGAATTTCCATGAGGATCTGCAAAAGATAGATCTGGCGGCTGTTTTCTTTTTGTTTATTTTCTTTGTGCTGTGTCAGAATATATTATGATACAAACCTTCCTGGCTTGCAGACATAAAGCCTTTTTTTGTGGGACAATAGATATTTATTTCTTCATGATCCTTCAGATTCCTTTTTTTATTTTTTTCCAAATTTCAGCAGATTTTTCAATATTTTGTGGTGGGGTTTTGAGTCATTCAAAGCATAAAAGTGTCTAAGGAATTTTTCTTTGTAATATTTCTTCATGGGTTGACTTCCTGCAAACATACTTGAGTGAGAGCTCCATCAAACATGCTGGTTTCTCTTCAGCTGTGTGAAGATTAGGATGGGAGGATAAAAGCCCACAAAAATTTTGGAGGCTCCACAAAAGCATTTTAAAAAGTTGCTGAAAATTTCTCAGTATTTTCTGGGAATTTTTTTTTTTAAATTGATGTTCTGCCTTTTCCCTGAAATGTATTTGTGGCTTGGACTGTGAAAGAAATCTCTCTCACTGGAATTTTATTAGTCTAAGCATTCATAACTACATTTACGCAGAGGCAACAGAAAGAAATACCGTATCATCCCCTATGATTGCTGCATGCTGTTGGAAACCTTGGGCTTCCACCCTACCTTTGAACCTCCGAATAAGTCCTACTTCTTCCCTACTTTTTATTTCAAGTCATTTTCTTACTCTGAAGCTTTTGTGTTTTTTGTTGACACCTTATCTGAGATGGGCATCCCACCCAAGCCTATATGCCATTTCCCCAACCACGGCAGCATCCTCCCAACCTCCTCTATTGCTATCCCATCCGTTGTTTCTTTGATATATAAGATCTCTGAGGCTGGGATGGAAAGATAATTATTCCAAACTTCTCTCACACTTAATCAGCCTCAGGAAAAAATAAAAAAGAAAAATTTTTTAAAAATTAAGCAGGATTTTTTGGAAGCTCAATTTGTAAAACATCAGCCACAACACCTTGAAACCCTCCTTCTCACTGATAAACCTGACAGTGAGCAGCATCACCAGCTTGCTGCTGGTGACAGCTCCCGTTCCATCTGGACACCTGCAGCGATGGCAAGGACAGAGCTCATTTCAGTGGTCTCTGAGCAGGTACCTGGCTTCCTTCGGGACGGGGATGCCCAAGCACAACCTACAGCAGACGCGTGCCCATTGCAGCCAGGAGCCACCCTTAGAACAGGATCCAAGCGACGGTGCTGTTCGCTTTGCCATGCTATCTCATATAAACTGCTTGGATTTGCTCGAGGAATAACAAAAATGCCTTGCTACTACTTTGTTTGCATTTTATTCATTCACTGCTAGGATTTCCAAGAACTCAGAAGTGTGAGTACACAGACGCTGCTCTGCAGTCAGACCAGCATTTGGCCGTCAGAATAAAATTCAGCCTACACTCAATGCCTACAAGGAAAGAAAAATAAGCAAACCCATCTAGATTAACTGGCTCATTCAGCGTCCCACAAGCTTTCATTCACTTCTTTTGCTGCCAGCGTTGCCCCCTTACAAACTGAATGGTTCGAAGCTTTGTTTCTCCAGAGGCTTTTTCCTCCATATAGAATACATGTTACTGCAATGCATGCCCATGGCACCATGCCAGCCAAGATCAGCCGTTCACACACACTAGAGCAAGAAACTCGCTTGTGCTTAGCCAAAAAAAAAGGAGGAAAAAAGTTAATTCATGGGCCACACAGTGTTAAGTAGAGATACAAGGGTTATATCTGTCCTGGACGCCTGCTCAGGGTCACCTCCAAACCCCAGCAGCATCTGGGCCACCTGCCTTAGCTCGAATCTGTCCTACGCGCTGCTGCGATTTGCCCCAGATGCCCAAAAGCCAAAGCAGCCACCACTCTGCTCACGACTGCCTCTTCCAGTGGCAAAACAAAATTTCTGGGCTCGGGTCTCTACAGAGAGACCAAAACCAGCTCAGCTTTTCCCAGCAGCTGCCTGCTCCTGTTACACCATTTGCACCTTGCTCCCTTTCCTTGTGTAGTGCGTTAAAGCCTAGAAAGGAAAACCTTCCTGATTTTATAAACAATGTGGGGGGAAAAAATTCCAGAACCAAAGCAGAGAGCTCACATGATGCATCCCATCCGTGGCTTGCCCAATCATTTTTGCAAGATGTTATAAGTTTACACACTAAGACGCTCTGTGTGCATCTCCCATCTACCGAAATCTGCCTGTGCAAACCAGCACTGGGGAGAAAACCCTTATTCAGGACAGATTCGGGTTGGGCAGGCACTTCCACCCCCCTTCACCGAGCATGTAAAATACTTGATTACAGATATAAAGCGATAGGAAATTACACCCCCACTGTAACAAAACCCAAGCACCATGTTGCAGACACGTGAGCATTTACCGCGTTCCTGCTCTGGGCTTACTGCTGCTACACACTGTTGTTCGTCTACCAGCAACCACCACTCCCACTTGAAAAAAACAGTGTAACATTTAAAAAAAAAATAGCATTCCACATACACAAACACATGTTTCTATGTAAATATTTAGAGAACATGTGAATCCTCAAGAGAAAAGGGTAAAGTGGTGAGAGCGTCAGCAATCACTCTCATTGCTTTCCAAACCCCAAGCACTAACAGTTACGGTCTTTCTCCATCTCTGTCTCGTAAGGAGCACTTCTCCTTGCAGCAGCCCCTGCGCATCCCATCGCCGTGGCGTAGGGATGCTTGACACTATGCGCTTGACACGTCGCGCTCCGCTTGACGCTTTATTGGAGTTTTCTAACAGCAGGTGTGCAAGATGCAACCCCGGGTCAGTCAGTGGGGATGAGAGGCTCCATCCAGTCAAACGAAACAAAGCAAAACAAAACCGCTCCTTTTCATGGCTTGCAGCTGGTCGTGAAACGGCCGGAGGGCTGGAGCCCTCCCTAACCTCGGGGCTGCCGGGGTCTTCTGCGGGCGGCGGATGGGAGGGGAGCGGGTGTCCTGTCTCCATGGAAGTGCTTATCAAGTGGAAGGAAGTTATAATAAAATTTACTGCTGTTCCACAAAGTACCACTGTTTGTGTGTTATTAATCACTTACACAGGTCCCCGTCAGAGGAAATGGCAGCCCCGACAGTGATTTATATGCTATTTAGATAACCTGAGGAGAGCGCGTTATGAGCTCCGCGCCCGGGCTGTCATCCCCCGAGGGATGTTCCCTCCTCCAAATGCCCAGGGGTCCCCTCGGACCCTCCCTTTCGCCTTCAAAGACACCGCAAGCCTTATCAGGGCCACCGCCAAGGCAGGCGCTTTCCAAACGCATCCAAACGCAGCAGCTTTTCCCATCGCTGTGAGATCAAACAGTCCCTCCTGCCTGCAAACAAAAATTCTGGCTGGAAAACAAAGTGGCCGTCCCCCGCCTCAAGTCCTGAGGGACACCGAGTGCTGGCAGACGGTGATGCAGCTGCTCCCACTCAGTGCCGAGCCCTGGCAGGGCAGTGCCCAGCGCAGGTCCCATCTCCTGGACACCCCAGCATGGGAAAATCCCACCGGGATGTTCATTTTGCAGGGGTAATATGGTTAATGAAGGGATGTCAGTGTCCTTTCAGAAAAAGAGAGATATTTGCACAACTTCTGTTTGGAAAGAAAACTTTTTTACTTTAAAATACGGCTTCAGCGAGCCTGAGGTGCAATATGCTCAGGCAGCAGCAGGTGTTTGGGTTGCGAGTGTTTCTGTGGGGCTGCCCTGGGCTCTGGGCAGAGCCCTGCAGTCGCTGAGCCCCGTGTGATGCAAGGAAGGACGATGACGAAGGGACTGGAGAAGGGACCGATGCTCTGTTTGCTGGCACCGAGACCCAGGCTAACCATGTTATGGCACTCCTCTTCTCCTGCTGATTGTTCCTCCAGCAAAGGTTTTCCCACCCATCATCCTGCACCCTGCGTGTGGGGTGCGCTGGCCGCTGCTTCATGCTCCTGTAGGGTGAGATCTTGCTCTGTGGTCCTCTCTTGGATGCACAAGAAGGGACTCATGGGACACAGCCCTGCCCCGTCTGAGCTGCGGGCTCGATGTGGCTCGTTCTTGCTTTCTCCCAGAAGCTGCAAAACTTCTTTTTCTTCTCCCCCCCCCCCTTCCCTTATTTTCTCATTTTGGTAACTCCAGACCAGCAG
>Ga0065711_1002028_pt1 | contig 37268 bp, 17 predicted proteins | sample Hoacrofraction12_FD_59098 | JGI IMG/M metagenome (GOLD analysis project Ga0065711, IMG submission 59098) | Hoatzin crop microbial communities from Cojedes, Venezuela - Epithelial fraction 12 v2 (version 2) | ecosystem: Host-associated > Birds > Digestive system > Esophagus > Crop | place...
ATTCAAGACCCGCCTGGACAAGGTCCTGTGCAGCCTGCTGTAGGTGACCCTGCTTCGGCAGGAGGGTTGGACTAGATGACCCACAGAGGTCCCTTCCAACCCCTACCATTCTGTGATTCTGAGATTCTGTGAGCAACCAGACATAAAGAATAACTACAGCTCTAAAGCCAGTGTAACATCTGTTCAAGCAAACAGTCCTACAGAGTGGATTTTATAGCCACGTAACACCCACCTACGGTTAAGACAAGCACGAGAGACAAAACCAAGGGCCTTGACAGATCTGGCCCGGCCTCCTGAGCCACACATGCCTGCATCAGACAACACGCCCTCAAAGAGCTGACGGAAGGAGAAAAACAAGCCAAGCTTAACATTAAGTTAAACACCAAGTAAAAAGCTCCCATAGGAAGGATGAGCCTTTACTGTAAGGAGGCTCATCTCGGCGGCCAGCATGGCCCAGACCCTCAGAGCAGGAGGTCCTGGCAAGGCCACTTCCCTGCACACGAGCAGCTGCCAGCAAAGGCTCCCGGCATCGCTCGGCCACGGCCAAATGTGGCTTCTCAGCGGGGCAGCCAGGAGGGCGCAGCACCCCACACTAACAGCCTCTACAGCAATTTGCATATCATTAGCTATGAGCCCCGTAACTGTGCATGTGTAGCCACATTTCACATCTACCTTTACTTATTGTGATGATTTAAACATTTTAATTAATGATTTCAGCTTTGAGGAGGTCATCCAGCTGCGGCCATGTGGATCTCTTCACCATTGCAGGCCAGGTATTAAACACATTAAGCAGCACTCACAAGACAGAACTACAGCTTTATGTTCTTTTAACTGGTATTGTGCCAAATTAATATCAGAAGGAATATATTCTAAAAATATAAAAGCATCTGCTTATATGACTCCTTGGATTCTTTTCTCCTCTGTGTCGGTGTTTCACTACCTGAACAGAAATAGTCTTGGTCCCTCTACACCTCAGCTGGCCCTTGCGGAGAGCAGGTCTATCAATGTTTGCTGTTCTCTTGGGTTTCTGCCAGGTCAAGTTGTCAAGGATGAACCCTCCCCAGGAAACTGTACCAACTACATTCCTCAGTCCTGCAGAGATTCTGGCTATTTCCTTGACTACAATATAGTTTGCCCGCTTTTTAAAAATCGTCCTGTTAATTCACTGGATTACAGCACAATCACATCAGAGCATTAGTCTGAATAGGATTTTGTAGCCAGATCTGATCTGATCTAGAAGATTTAACATTTTACAGGCCTCCATCTCATAATGCTGACAGAAATCATCAGGCAAAGGGAGAAGATGAGACTGCCTGCCACATCAAATGATGAGAACCTGTGACTCATGAGACAAATCACTCAGTTTTTTCCCATTGTTAATATTTGCAAATTTGGTAACAACAACAGGGAACAAAGGCTCTCCTGACAGCTATTAATTCAGAATAACATGCAAACACTGGTTCTTTAGTTCAGTTAACTGCCATTAGCAACACACATTCTGAATTGAGCAACTGAGGCATGGAGAGATTAAGGACTTGCTCACGGCCACAGGATGAACCAGTAGCAACAGTGGGAGTGGAACCACTTCCCATTGCCCATGTCCTCGTCCTCCTACTTACAACTCGATTAATGGTAAGAAGCTACTATTACAGCATCTCTATTTGCACTGCCTACCAGAAAATATGCCCCCCATGTATCATGTTGTAAGAGCTAAAACCTAAATTGAATGTTACCATTAATACTCTACTTATAGTGTTTGTGTCTTTCTAGTTGCAATACCACCACCAGTAAAGTAAGACTTCAATTTTAGCACTCAGGAGGCTAATAATTATCAAATTAATAAAACACTAACAAAATTTAAAATACTCCAACTGGCTAGTAGATAGGCATTAAATCTTGATAAATGCTCCATATGTTATTATTTACCAAGTTCTTAAGCACTGCATAGTATGGCATCCTATCAATCTACCAGATTAAAGCAGATTAAATATAAGCACAATACTGAAGTATCGTTAAAAATGCAGACAACAAATTGGAACTGCTCTTTATCCTTTTATAAAAAAAAAAAAAAAAAAGTAAAAGGCAGCAAACCCGTGACCTCAGTACAGGGCACTTTCTGGAGACTAATGATGGGCTGGGATAGATGGCCCTCAGTTGTACTTCAGGTTATCAACTCCTCCCATTCGATCATTAATTCCCCAGGAAATGCCTTTTGCTTCAATAGCTTTTGCTTAAATAGAACACCAGTGAGGGGAAAAAAAAAAAATCACACCACTAGAAATAAACTACTGTAGAACCTCTAAGTTGCATCTGCCATAATTTGCACATAAACACTTTACAGATGACTTGCAAAGGCTTCTTTATTTCCGACTCCTGCTTTTTTTCCCTTAGCATGATAATACATGCAGCCAGTAGAAAAATTTGTGATGCTCCCTATAAGCTTGCAGAGAATGTTTGGAGAGGTTCTTTAACACGCTTTGCACAAGCTCTTGCACATTAAAAAGTGCAGGATACTGAGCCTTAATTACGAGCTTCTTTTTAACATTGTGAATTTCTGATATGTGAAACGGCATTACGCCCCTGTTTTATCTTGAGGGGAAGGGAAAGACAGGAGAGAGGGAGAAAACAAGCTTTCAACCCCTACTTAAATAGCAAAAAAACCCCTAAAAGAGCATATGACCAATGCCTTATTTTGTGTGCAAGACACTTTTAATATCAGGATGCTGTGGAGCGGCCCTGCATCACTCAAGTTTCATTATCATTACAAAATATAGCAGAATGCCTTTACTCAGAAGTTTATTATCATAAATAATTAAAACAAAACTATCCTTATGTTATGAAATAAATGAACAAAATACATTATAGGATGCATTTGTTCTGGGTTTTATAGCTGGTTGCTGCCTCCCCACATCAGAAAATTCTGGAATTTGCACTCAACTCTCCTGATCATTAGTCTGAATAGGGAAAATTTTACTGCAGCTGGATCAAATGACTTGTTCTGTCAAAAACAGGACCATAAGTGCTCTTTGCCAGTTACATATGCAACATACATTTTTGTGATAAATCAGTGTATGTGATATGCAAAATACTCAAAGAAAATTAAAGCATAGGATTGATTTCCGCGAAAAAGAAAGAAAAAGGAGAGAAAGAAATTCTAACTCTAAAATTAAAACGATTGATTTCTAATTACAAAAAACATGCTAAGGTACAGATGAAACGATTAAATCTCTGCCATACTCACACTAACAGTATCTTGTTCTCATAAGCTTGAAAGTGTTGGGCACACTCATGTTCTTTGAAGTTTTGCTTTGTTCCTTTATTTTATGCAGGTCAAAGATCACCATCACTGCACATATCTGTCACTGCAGGATAATAACGCTACAACTCACTTTGGAAGCAGGCTAGGCTGGCATGTTAAACTAGCAACAGACACATCAATCTTACTATTCTTGAATACCGTGAAGTTCAGCGCTAGGAGGTTCGAACTCAGAACTAATGATAGTTACTAGTTCCTGCATCTTGATGCACCAGGTTAGGTCTGTTCTTTCGAGCAGCCTCTCCCCATGGACAAGCCAAACATGCCAGGAAAGCAAATTATCCTGCTAATCCAGCAGACGCTGACAGAACCCTACTGGAGAGCAGCAGGATTGCAGGGAAGCATGCAGAGACCTATGGCAGCAAAAAAGAGCTTTCCAGGGAAAAGACTAGGAAAACAGAACAGTCATCAGCAGCCGGGTAATAATCATGATTTGTGAGAACTGGAAATACTATTATTATTTGTGCAGTAGCACAGAATGTGAAGTACCAGAGCACACCTATTGTTAGCTAAGTAACCGATAAGCACCAACCAATAGGCAAGTCAGAATATAATGCCTCACTCATCAACTAAAAGTAAATTTTCTTATATATTACTTGACCATGATAAACTGGGAGTTGAATACTGTTTGTTTTAACCTAGGAAACCAGTGTCCAATATGAATACTTAACGAGTTTACCTGCCAGTCCTTTGCATACAGCAAGTCCAATTAAACAAACCCAAGAGGGCATGGTACCTGATGAAATTCTAATTTCTGTTTTACACTTACAAATAAATGTATGCCTGTAACAAAAAGCAGGCATATTCCTGCTTCAGAATGAAACTCATCTGCCATGCCAAATATAAGAATGTTACACATTAAGACAATGGCATTTTTTAGTGCCAAAAGCAAGGGAAAGAGAAGTGATGTTTACGTTCAGTGCCCATACCTTCACTTGTCAACATAAGGCTCCAGTGTTAAACACCAAAGAGGACACCTTTGCTGAGGGTTTTTTTGGTTAAATGGAGCCAGATTTCAGGGCAGATATATATGTGTAGATGTGTTTACATGGCACCAGCTTCTTAAATGACCCCAGCTTACACTTCCCACCACTTGGGCTACCACAGAAACGTCTCATGCAAAAATCATACATGTAAGCGCTTGAGAAACCCAGAAGGCAAATAGGTATCTTTTTTGTTGCAGCATTTTAAAGCAAGGAAGGGAAAAGTGGCTCACAGATGAAGCAACGAGTTTAACGGACTACAATTTTCTCATACAACACGGAAATTGAAATTGCAAAACCAGCAAGAATATATTTGTTTCTAGTTCCATTGGGTCATCTCCTGCTCCAGGTGCCTAAAGGCAAGTACCACATTCCAGCGTGCAGTTTCTATTCTTTCTATCCCAAGCACAGCTCAACAGCCTTGTGGATCAACTTTCCCTCTGTGCACCAGAACCAAATCCCTTCAAAATGAAGTGGAAGCTCTCTGCTGACCTTAGTGAACACGAAATCAGGCCCTAGTGCATTCAAATGATGGCTTTACTTTGCAAACCAATAGATGGTATTTATCAAAATACATAGTGTAAGAAACAAGCATAAATTATTTTTAAACATACACACACACATATCGTACCTTCTTTATATAGATATTTCGACTGAATCATTATTAAGAAAGTGGAGGGGGAAAATCTCTTCACCCTCAAAGCACCCATGTACTACTATTCCCTTGGGATACCCTGCTCAGACAAATACTCTAGGGAGCCAACTACAGCTGTCTTCCAATAAAGAAACTACGTATGGTTTCATATTTAGAATAAAAAAAATTTTTTCACTTAAAATGCAGAACTGGTGAGAGGGAAAAATATTAATACATGGAGGATTTTTTTTTAACGGGAACTCTGAACAGAGCCGTCATCAGCTACTCTGTAATCGTGGCACATAACAGCTCAAAATCGGTATTGAAGCTGCACAAACTAAAATTTAAAATTGAGAAATAACACTGAAATTATTAAAGCCAGTTTGATGCCCACTAATACAGCTGACCTCAGAATCAAACAAGCTGCTGGTCTGTTAGGGCACAAGATGAAATACCCTACAGGAGTTTAAATTCCAATCCTAGCTCAGGAGTTTCTCTTAGTATCAAAGTAGCTTCTTAGGAAAGCAAATGAAGTACATTACCTCTGGAAATGGTAACCATTTACTCCTTGAAAAGCCTTGAGAGAGCTCTCACACAGGGTAGCCTTATGTTTTATTAAATCCTTTTGCATACTTTTATTTTCAGGTCATATAACCTGAAGGACAAAAGATTCGCTTAAACTTTTTAAAGCATTCTGGTTTTATCAAGGATTAGTTGTTCCGATTCTTCAGTAATTCAAGCTTACCCTAACAATGTACCATGTTTAAATGTGAGCAGCATTAAAGCAGAACATATTTACAACATACTTCTATTGAATCCCAAATGCTCAGCACAAACAAACCACTGGCAACACAATCAATATGAAGACCTCACTAGGATCTTCAATTATTCATATTTGTTGTTTATACTAAATAGAATCTCAATATGATAAAAATTTATTTAATTGTATGGCACAAGGATATAGTCACATCTGCCTATAGGTAGTTATTTTGTTATTTAGAAAATTAGAAACAGAGAGAGGGAGACAGATGTTGCCTCTTAACTCACTGTTTTACAGTTATATTAAATAATAAACTATGACTGCCTCGTGCCCAACACTTGGCCCAAAAAGCCATATTAATCGGTCAGCTAAGCTGTGCATATAGATGCCCTGTTCTGCAGAAGTAGATCAGTGGTTCATTACATGCATTTGAAGTAACAAATAATATATGTATTATTTTAAAATAATTCCTAAAATAATTAAAATCGTGCAATTATCAAGGTGCTTCTATTGGGAACCTCTCATGGTCATTTTAGTGCTTTTTTTGGCATTATACAAAGCAAAACTAGAAACTTTAGCCCAGACATTGGGTAGGATCAGAGGCTATGAGACCTGATCCACACAGGTCAATGCTGGGACATGTCGGGCAATATATATGATACAGGGACCAAAAATGAAAAGCAGCTAGAGGCTTAGTTTGAATTTCTCTAATGACTGAAAAGACAGGGCTTTTTAGAAAAGCGATGCTTGACATAGACATGAATTTTCCTCCATTTGCCAGATGAAACACGCTGCTTTGTTGTTGCTCTTCATCATAATGTACTTCCCAGTCTTCTCAATAGGAATGAACAATTCCTGATACCGAACTGCTCAATCAAACAAAAATGGGCCTCCCCTGCTCAGCTGGTTTATTCCCTACCTTCTCTAACACTTGGAAAGGATTCAGACAAGAGCTACAAGAGATATTAGAGCGCCTGGAAAAACTTGCCTTACAAGGAGAGACTGCAGCTCAGTCTATTTAGTTCATAAAGGAGAAGGTTAAGAGGCAACCTGATCACACACTATGAATACTTACACAGGAAAGCGATTGCTGAGAGCAGATGGGTATTTAATCTAGCAGAAAAAGGCGTAACAAGATCCAGCACTTGGAAGCTGAAACCAGTCAAATTCAAACCAGTTTATGCAGCATCAATTTTCAACAATAACAAAATAATAGCTATTTGAACAACTTAACTAGAAAAGCAGGGGATTCACTGCCATTTGCAGCCTTTAAACAGGCACTGGAAGTCTTTCTCAAAGATACACTACAGCACAGGGGGTTTACCATAGGCCCTGGTAGAAGAGATGAAACGAAGCCTTCTCCAGCTAAGCAGCACAGCTCTCCTCTGCCTTTGCCCTCCGTGGCCCAGCGAGTGGGCTCCTTGCTCAACACTCTGTGGGTGCGCTTCTGGGCCTGAGCTGCTGAGAAAGTCAGACCCGTTCATAAATGGCCTCTTCCAACCCCACGACACTCATCACAGGAACACAACAAAACTGCACGACCAGAAGTCTCCAGCATATGTTCACACTGACATTCACAAACACATGCACAGAAAGATGTTGAAGTTCTGAGCCACAATACAAAGAGAGATTTGGAAGGGATCTAAGGTGAAAAACATAAAACTCAGTCTAGCAGACACAAAAGATACCAAGCAATGCACCTGAACCCATCACTGCTATACTGGTCCACAAGACAGGAGTTATTCATATATGTTCTGAACCACCAAAATCTATGGGGCCATTCTGCTGCCTTCCCCCAGACAGCCCCTTCTGCAAAAGCAGCAGTTGCCCATCTGCAAGTGCGTCACAGTGCCGGTACACAAGGCCTTGTGGAAAAGCTCTGCACTCCACCATGTCTTCCTCGGTAAGGACTGGACTGACTTGTTCCAGGCAGCAATGCAACAGTTAAATATTACTGAGTTCCTAGGAAAAATACCATCAAACCAGTTTATATCTTACTGTATTTCCTTTCCTTTCAAACTCTATTATGCCGCATACCATTTCATCACTTCACAATGCCACAAACTACCTTTTAATGCAAAACAAAGCTTTTCAATGTAAAGCCCCATATTGTAATCCAGAAGAACATTTCTTATCTATTTCGACAGCAAATCTTTAGTGGCAACCACATGTTACTGTGTTTTAGGGATTGAGACTTTTGTATGAACATGCTGATTGTCTTGAGACATATATAATCAGCATTTTGTGCCAAGAAACACTTAAGCCAACAGAGACTTATACCATTCTGAAATGTTGTTGGAATTGAAAATGTATATTTTGGCTTATTTCCTTAAGCCTGCAATAGCAGGAATTTCTTAGGGGGGTTTTATTATTTTAACTTCATTCTCTTCTCTTAACTCTCACAGACTGAACAAAAAGTCAAAACACATGTTCTGAAAGAAAGAAGCAATACCAGTAAAATAATTAATTCTGATACACCAGTGTTATCTAATACAGATCCCTCCTGGAATATGGACATCTGCCTCAGAAACTCTTTGGTCACTTCTGCCTCTGTCGATGGATGAAGAGCTATGCCTACACGCTGTCTACTCAGTAGCAGGCAGCTGCAAAAGTGGAAAGGAATGCACTTTTTTAGATAAGTGAGTGGGTGACTACGAATCTTATACATCAGAAACGGAGCAAACACAAAACCAAACAAGTGTCTATCTGTATATTTCAGCAGTTCCCGAATGTCAGTTTACTGCTCAGAGGAGCTGCAGGAGTAACATGTTCAGTATTCAGAGAGCATCCTGTCACATTTGCTGCAACAGATATTTTTAACTCCCTTTTGCTCCATATGTAGAATGTGCAAATACACAAAAGAATGTCTTAATTGGTCCTGTTTTATATAAATGAATAACGGGCTAAATGGGTTGAAGTGAATGCCATATTTATCTCTCCACTGAGGAAAGACATGATGATTCAGAAACAGTGAAGCCAAGAGGATTCAGAGCCTTACTCACAAGTGGAATATATATCTCCTGTCAATACATTATGTATTCCATTTCTACTACAGCCCCCTAAAGGCACAAATAGAAAAAAAGAAGCAAAATCTAAATGTTTCATTTCTGCTCAACATACATTCATGGATGTGGGAGGTTTTTATACTTGCTTTCAGGACTTATGAATCAAATCTCTAGAGCTCTTTATTTTACTGAGTTTTTGTAAATACTAAATTCTCCAGTGTTAGTTCCATCATTTGATATTACCATTGCCAAAAGACATTTTATATTCCTAGGAAGCAGAGGCACAAGTAACACAAAAAAGGCCTGAACTTGCCCTTACTCACACAAGCAATCCCTCTCAAGCCAACAGCTAATTAAGCAGAGATACTTCTTACCAGTTCTTGAAAACCACGTAAGCAAACAAAAAAAACCAAAAACTCCTTAAAGAACTGTACTTTTTTCTGCTTACATGCTTCCACATACGACTACTGATCAAAAACCTATGTAATCAGCATATTAAAACTTCCTTTTAATCCTCGTCTCAAAAATACAAGCATCACCAAAGAGGTCCAAGAAAAACAAAAAGCAAGACTGGGCTGATATTTTGATGCTGCTGATTCTGGAAGCTGGTATTTTGAAGTGCTGCTGGTCTGGCTGGATTTTATAATTACACTAAGAAGAAAGCAAGTCGCCTCTACAGTCACCCCACCAGGCAGGGAATCACTTTTAGGGCTGGTGGAAAAGTGGAACATCTCATTTCCATTAATCTGGCTCATAGCTTTAGATTCATAGATGGCATTAGCAGAGCACCACTTTCAGCCAGAGTGGAAGTTCAGCCTTGTGTTTAACTCCACATTAACTTGAGCAAGACAGAGTAAAAATGCAGGAAGGATGGCAGAAAATATCATCCAGTAATATTTTTTCAGCAGAAGGAAAAGCTTTACAAAATGTATAGGTTCAGTTATTCCCAAAGCAGTGTTTTGTTAGTAGCACAGTTGTGCATACAGTGCCATGGCTGGAGGATCTGCCTTGCCCACGGCAAGTAAGGTAAAGCCTCAGGCACATGTAATTTAAAATTACTCTAGCAGACAGCTTCAGACCAGCACCTATTTTTATTTTATAAATAGTGCTCTCAATTTGCATTCCTGTGATCCCTAGGAGCTACACCAAAACCATTTTATCTTCTATATGTGTTTTTGAAAATAATACACAATTATGTCTTTAAAATCCATCAGCACGGTTGTAAAGGATCCCTCTGTGTCCTCACATCAGTCCACACTTGCAGTCATTTCCCACTGGACACCGTGGAGCACCTCCCATTAGAGAATGGCATTGCTGGCAGAAAGTATTTGCCAGATTGTGCCCAAGTCAATAAAACATGGCCCTCACACCATGTATTTTAAACACTGTCTCTTAATTAAAAGGAAAAGAAGGTTCCCCAAATTTCAGTAATTCTTGGCTCTGCAGACAGTTACTAAAGATGAGTTCACATATGGTATTTAGGGGTGCCACATAAAAAGGATGGGCAAATATTTTGTTGTCGTATTTCCTTCCTCCTCCATTTCATTATCTTTGTACTTACAATATTGATATTTAAAAACAGGTAACTGGTGTCAGTAATGACTGTTCTTAACAATTTAAAGCTACCAGTTTGTATTAGGATTGAAATCTAGAGAGGGAGATGGATATCAAGCCGACATATATCTAACTCTGGCTAAAACAACAGTACCAGTGCTGCTCTCAGACACCTCTGGACAAGTGTTGCTAGTAACAAAGGACTTTCATGAGTGCAGAGAACTTTGGCCTAATTGCTATTGTCCTGATCAAATGATTAGTTCATTTTCTACATTATGCCATTCAAATACAATTGAATGTTCTAAAATCCTACTGACTTCCCTATAAAGCCACAATTAGATCTTTTAGCTCATCATGACTTAGAGATGGGAACTTACAGAAACTTAGATTCTTACAACTTTGGCATTTTAAGTAAGTCATTGTAGGTTTGTTTTTTTTGAGGGGCTGTTTGCTTTTAGTTTGGTTGAGGGCTTTGGGAGGGTTGAGGGGGGTTTTCTGTTTGTTTTGGGTTTTGGGGGGAGGTTGTTTGTTTGGGTTTGTTTTTTGGTTTTGTGGGGGTTTATGGTTTTGGGGTTTTTTTAAATAAGCATTATATGAACAGTATAATTGAGCTAAGTGAAGTATGGCTTTTATCTGGGGAGTCTGGAGCTTTGCCCTGGCTGGAGTTGGCAAATCACAAGTGAAAATATCTTCTACTCTCTGGGGTCAGCCTGCCCCACTACCACTGGCAGTATTGTACATGCACTGGAGATTTAATACCAGTTCCTACTCAAAGCAGCTAACAACAGAGCAACAACAGTATTTGCAAGAAAAATATAAAACTTATATGGCCAATGCTGAGCCATATTTATATCAAGTCATATCAAACCCTGGCTTCCATGAGTCTACACCTTTCAGAAAGTTACTGTAAGAAGTAAAGAAATGTCAACTCTAGGGAACTGCTTATTCAATTTAGCATAATCTCAACAGAAAACAGTTTTACTGACATTTCAATTAACATTATTTTTCTTTTAAAAATATAAATCTTGGACAGAAATATATGGTACAGTCACCTACTGATCTCTAAATAAGGGCTTAGTAAGTAAATGGAGTTAGTAAGTTTAGAAGATGCCATTTTCTAAAACACCATTTATAAATGAATCTTGATTTCTAAATGAAGAAATGCCTGACACACCACCGTAACATACATTACCCACCAGATCGCCCCAGTTGGGTTCTTAACCATAAATAGTCGGACAGCATGAACAAGGGTCAATGGGTGAATTTACTGCTGGATGACTCCATAAATTACTAATTCAGAACACCTAAAACCCAAACTATACCTACAGGCATTTGAGATAAACAGAATGTCACAGTCTCAGTAACAAGAAAAGACAAGTGAAATCTGGTCAGCTTGAGCATTTGACACAGACACTCCATTTTTTGAAAACTCTGAAGTATTAATACTATCACAGAATCTGTATGAAAATTTGCAGTTATTGGACCAGGAACTAATAACGAATATTTCGCCAACTAAAGCAAAACTATTTAGGACAATTAGTCACAGGTAAACACCTCACAGAGCTCAAAAATTAATTTGGGCTTTCATCTGAACAGAAGCTTTTAGAAACTACAAATTGGGATTTCAAGAAGCTAGCTCTTACAGCTAATATCTACTAGAAGCTGGCTTTCTCTGTAAAGTAAAATCATATAAATGAAAAGGACAAGGTATCAAATAATTCATTGTGTCCCAGGGACTTCAACATGACAGGGAAGATTTGGGTAAGTCCTTAATTCGTTTATTCAGCCATAGCTCAGACACTGAATAGTTTCAACTCCACTAAATATGACCGGCTGTGCTGGACATGTTCTCATCAAGCATGCACTAGCATGAGAAGTCTTTCACATACAAAACAATCTGTAGACTAACCCAAGAATACGTGTGCTCAGCATTGAATAATTATAAGGATTTCAAAGCATCCTTCTTTTTTCTTTCTACAGTTATGTATTTGCTGAAGGTAAGACAAGAGTTTGTGTTTTTTAATCCATTTTAATTCCCCTGCCTCCATGAAAGCTGAGGCCAAATTCAGAGGTGATCAGTCAAACTGCTTTACTTCTGAAGAACGTGGCAGGAGAGCACAGACTGAAAGAGGAAGCCAAAAGAAGAACGAGGAGATGGCAGATTCAGTCAAGGGTGCTCTACAGCAAAGAAACAATTAAAATTTCCAGAATAATATTTGGTTATTAACTGTACTTACATTATAAGAAAAGACATTATGTACGCTGATGTGACTTAAGATCCCTTTTAATCCCTTGGACAAGCAACTCTTTCTTCAGCTATGCATTCGGCAAGAGAAGAATACATAAGCAATAGGATAAGCCTGGCTTGTGCTCCTAGTAGACTGTGCAATACTTGCTTCCACTGTTCCACAATCAGTTAATAATGGGATTCAACTTTATTAGTTCTAGAAATACACTCAAGAAATGAGATGACAGAAGTCTACACTAAACACATAGGCTCCCCCTGTACTCTACAGCAAAGGGGGAGCTCCAAAAGTAAATTGTTTCAGCCTGAAATGCATCTAATTGCCTACCTTTTCCCACGGAGGGAGTCCACGTGATCAGACATTCAAATTCAGCAAGAGCAGCCATGTCCTAAGTCTAGGAAGAAATGCATTCACAGACATAGAAGAAAATAATAATCTTGGAACATCTTTCTGCACATACCTGCGTAAGTCCCCATGTGCATACACACCTCCACGTGCCTGTGTGGTGTGACAAATTACTAGACCAACCATTTGATTCAGCAGTGGGTAGAATCGAAGGTTTTAAAACATTCAAAACACAAATGGACAATGATGCACCTTAGGTCATATCCCTCATTGTGTGCAATTCAGGCATTCATCTCATTCTTTGTTCTGGCTTCATCAGGCCATATTTTTGTGTATACTCCAAACACATCCCTACACAGCCAAACCAAAGGTTTTTCCTAAGCAGCACTGGCTCTCCGTGAATTAATTCCCTTGCTGGGAACCAGTGCTGCAGGTCTGTTTCAAACAGAGCGACGTTTCCAGTGGAGTCCAGCTGCCACAATCTACCTTGTGCAGATGGCCTAATACATTCCTTCACGGGTATTATCTGAGTTGCACATTCCCCAGCTTTCTGGCCCTGCAACAGACTGAGCTCTTGCCACATTGTGAGAAAAGGTAAATTGTCAACAAACATTTCCTACATCTGATATCTTTTGTATGGAGAGCTACGCTTTTAATAAAGAAGCAGCTGCCACTGCTGAACGATTAATCAATACTGGTAAGCTGACATCTTAAGAACTTGCTGAACTAAAGCTTTTCTTTTCCTCCTGCATTTACAAATAAAGTGCTCACTATTTGACTAAAGCCTGTCTACTTGACTGGAAAATATCAGAGTCCTATTTAAATGACATTTGCAGAGAATGAGATTTTATCCTGGTCGCTGCTCCTTATCGCTAATAATAACATCAGATTAGTGGATTTAGGCCAGCCAAGTAGCAATGCCTTTTCTGATCCCTTCTTAAAGCAGCTCTTTCCATCTGTCTAGCCAAGCTTTCCTCTGCTTGTATGGGGCAACGATTAGGTCTTAAATGGAGCTTCAATTGATACCACGTGGGATATCTATACAGAGGTTCATTGTGTTGCTAAATTCCAGCCAAGACATTTATCAACTCTGACTGCTGCTTACTTCAAAAGAGCAAAGCACCTGGATATTTACAGGTATAAACATTCCTACACCCTATTGCCTTCTTGATTAACAACAATAATTAGACAATCCAATTTTAAAAACACACAATTTGCTCTCAGATTTATTTTCCAAACAAGATACTGGATCAGACACTAAGCTCACGTCAAATAGCGTGACTCAACTGCGTACTGCAGAGTACTCGATACACAACTTCCTGCACGTTCAGAATATGTCCCACAACCTGCCAGTTAATGGATGACTTACGCTTCAGCAGAGTGCAGTTTGTTAGCAACAGTGGTCTTCAATCAGGGCTTTAGAAGTAATGACTGAGCAACGTGGGCACAGACAGAAAACACACTGCACAGCACGGTAAAACTTTTTTGAGGGTGATTATTGGTTTTTTCATCATTGTTTTTATCAGTAGCTGAGTTTAGCAGCATAAGCAAGATGTAAAATCCAAATGCCAAACACCCTCAATAAAAATACCAAAGCAAATTATAAAGTAAATCTATGTTTTACTTCCCTTTTTTGTGGTTTTTAGTTTAAAGGTCATTTTGTATTCCTAGCTAGGCCACTTAGAGTACGTTAATGACTGACATTTCCTCTTCTGAATATATAATGCAGACCAGACAACTACTGCACACCAAAGATAAGATGTGAAACCAGTAGCTCTCACAAGAAACCAGTGTTTCCAGATCATGCAAATCTCCAAACTCCAGTGCTTGTTTAGTTTTTAACAAGGTCTTGCTCATTCCTAACCTTAGCCAAAAAAGCGTTTCCACATGGCAAACTCATGCCAAGTACAGCTACATACAGAAAGTTGCCCGACTTAATCAAGTTATGGTAGAGACATGAAATGAATATTTAGCAAGGTCAACGTCAGACTGTTCTTTGAGAAACAGCAATTACTGACAGTTGAATGAACAGCACACAGATCTGGGATCCTATTTTAATACCTACATATTTTTACTATTTGTCATCCTGTTAACAAAACTGCATTAAAACACAGCATTAGAAATCTAAGAACATTTTTATGGAAAGGATACAATTTACTGTATATTTATGCATGTCATAAAGCCCATAATGTATCTTGCATGAGACCATTTATCTTCATTTCATAGGGTCACAACAAGTACACACTGCTTTTCCTCCAGGAAGCCTGTGGCATGTTGAGCCAGGCATCAGTCATAATAAGAAGCAAAAAGACAAACTTACTTCATTAAAAAATAGTGCATGAAGTAAAATGGAAAACTCCAAATTTTTTAATTAACAGGATTGTGAGCATCGCTTATCTGAAAACAGCAAATTGGAATTAATCACATTTCAAGGCCAAGTTAATATTCTCTCTCCTCTACAAAATGACTGTGATTGATCTAAATCTAGTTATTTCATGCAAAACTAGGTTAAACACTGTGGATCTTTATGACCACACAGAAAGCATTATCATGACAGACTACGCTATTGTATTTCTGTTGCTGGGTAAGCCACGCTAAATCCAACCACAAGCTATCAAATAAGGAAAAATCTCCAAGCCTTAAGTACAAAATGTTTGCCTGGTAAAGTTTTCACAGGAACAAATTACTGAATTTGCCTGGTCGTTCAGATCCAGCAACAATGTCGTCCATCACACACCCCTTTTCTCCGTCGCACACACTAGGGCACAGCAAGCCAAGGGCAACCCACTCCGCGCACCAGCAGCACCACTCAGACCATTAACAGGCTGCTCCCACGGCCGACTGCCACGTCCCCGGCTGGAGACAGCAGCTGGAGCACAAGGTGCTCCTACCACAAGGTCTTTCCACCTCTCTTTCCTGGGAGGGCAATAGCAGCCTACCACATCTGCTCCAGATGCAGTTAGGACTGGTAGATACCAGGCATGTTTCTCCACGAGAGGAGATGCTAATCTTCAGTCTTGAGGATGTCCCTGAGCATTATGGTCTCTGAGTCTAGGCAACTCTGCTCATGTGCACATAACTATCAGAAATTATGCCATTCTTTTTTTTTTTTTTTAATACATATACGTTTAATATCTCTGAATTACCATGTACAAAAACATTCTGGTACCTCAGTAGGGCTATAAACCATTCTAGCTCTGTGACCATGCAAAACACTGCTAATGACTCAGTAATCTGGGATAATGAGGAGTAATAACAGTATAATAAATTATGACAAACGTCATTGTAAACTTTTTTTGGATTCATATGTTATTTTGTGCACCTACATATACCGAAGCTTCTTTCTAGTTTAACCACCAATATTTAACACCCTAGTTCAATAGCCTGAGTTCAGGGTTTATCAGCTGTCTGCAGCTAATGTAAACAAAGGCCTATTTGTTTGCACATCAAAAGAGCTACACACTGTCAAAGACAGATCTACACAACATCCAAAGAATTGGCAGTAAATGCTGGTTTTATTGAGAAGAGCTGGTGACTGCGTATTTACAAGTTGTAAATGACATCTGATTCGGTGAGTCTTGCAGTTAGACGCTGAGGCTGCAGCTCACCATTTCTCTGATCAGATTCTAGCAAGATTCACACCCCCCCCCCTCCCAGTTCAGCTTCCTATAAAATCTTAAAGCACTTCCTGCTAGCAAGCAGGCAATTGCAGGGTGTGTGGTTATACGAACATAATCAAGATTCCTGGGGGAGCAGAGGTCCTCATGGATATTTTTTTTTTTTTAATCCTCAGGGGGGTGATTTTCTCACAACACTCACACACCCCCTATCCTATTGTGCCTTATTGCTTAATTAGCTACCGGATGAAATGTAGTTCTGTCTGCACCAACTTTATGTCTGCTTTAATTGCCCCGAGTTGCAGTTCCAAGAAGAAAAAATGGATCAAATAACTACATATATTTTGTTTGATTAATCATGAAGAAATCATTAAGGGACTAAAGTGAAACCATTTTACTCCTGTTGATCATGTTCAGCAATTTGAAATTATTTTATGATCCTGATCAATGTAATTAATGAGAATGGCTGTTAATTAGTTACACTAGCAGGTGGGCCATGCAAAATGTATTCACTTAATACCATAGAATATCATGCTACTAGAATTCGTGTTGATTCCGTGTCTAAACACTGCACAGGACCATGATCTTTGAATTCTCAGCACAAACACCATACATACACACAGACACACTCAGCCACACAAAACTCTGGTTGTTAAGGCAAAGCAGACACACAGCTCTTTGGAGATTTAAGACCATAATCAAACATACTTCTTTTTGTGATTATCTTCTTTAGGACAAGTCCCTACACCAGCTCTCACAGCAAACCCTCCTACTGGTATAGCAGGCACAAAACAGGTTTCAAAATAACTAGGGCTTCACTCTCAGCATCTTGATAATTCAGTCCCTCTCATCTGGTCCTTTCTAGTCTCTCCCTTAGGAGGGGGCTTTCTTCAAGAGAAATAACCTCTTGGGTGTGAACTTGAGATGGTCAATAAGTGTTAACTTCTTAGCAGTGCTATGTAGCTAATTAGCAGTACTAAGAGTCTAAGAGTGGTTTTGATTATTATGGGGTCTCATCCCCAAGGAATACAGGCAGCTTAATTTTTTTTTTTTTTTTGAGAAAAATAAAAACTGAATTGTCGAAAAATGTGTGTATTTATGTGTATTTATATAGTGTGATATAGCGCAGATTTGCCTTTCCTGTAAGACCAGAGTAGACAGTATAACACTACTGAAACTGAGGGAGCCGCACAGCTCCCAGAATTCTTCTCCAACCAGCTTATAGATTGGGGCTAAACACTGCAGTAACCAGAGAGAATGAAGAGTCTCACAATGTAAATACCGTTTCTGAAGCATACCGGTCTATTTAAAAGACAACGCAGAGTAAGGGAGGCCTGGGCACATTAAGAGACTGGGCAGGACAAGGGCAAGAGGAGGGGATCCACCATATCTGAGCATAACACTTCTGCTCCCTTTTTTCCAAGAATGTGGTGAAAGACAGTGCTCTGCAGCCTGGTTTGTCCAGACATCTGCAGAGGTTTTTCCCCTCCTTCTCTCTTGTGCTATACTCTACTCATAATATATATGTAAGCCTATGTATAAAATGTCTACGTGACATGCATTGGGCTGTACCTCTTAGTCACACACAACCACATTGCTGTACTAAGACAAAACTACATTCGATAAGCATTAAACTTAAAATATTCCTTTAAAAAATGTATGGCCGTGGGGTTAAAAAAACCCCAATCAACCAAACCTTCACAGGTCATCCTTAAATATCAAAATGACAAGTGCACTAGAAATACAGATTTGAACTCACTATTTGGAGATTAAGACATTCAAGATTAGAGACTGTAAAGGCAGAAGCGGGTTAACAGGAGAGCTCCTGGCTGCACACCTAAGCACGCGCCCAAGCTGCTGTGTTTGCTGTTGGTAGGGAAGCTCCAGGTGAGCTTGAGCTCCTGATCAATCCCTGACATGCTGGGTCAGCCCATGGCTCTGAACTACACTGTTTGCAGAAGGCTTTTTTTACTACTAGCATCAGAAAGAAGGCGAGGGCTGTCTCCCTTTGAAAAAGACTGACATACCAGTGAATGAACAGACAGCAGAGCAAAACTAGTATTATAAACCTTAGGGGTGAGCAACCCTCCAAGAGCCCATTTTTAGCAGGACTCAGGTTTAACGAGCTCTTCAATAGCTATGACCCCCTCATCACCAGGGACATCTACATATAAGAGGAAGGGCTGTGTTTTAGAGAAAGTGATCCCAAACAAAAAGAACAACTTCCCTATTTAACAAAGAAGAGGAAAAACCAAAACAAACATCACCATTGTTTCTATAACATCTTAGTGATAATCCCAATGGACTGGATCCAGATTGTAAGGAATCAGCCTCAGTCTCACCTGCTGGTTCCTGCACTAAATATTCCATGTACATAACTGTCGGCTTGAGCCAGTGTATATTGGCCTCTTCAGATGAAAGAAAATTGGTGTCGGCAGCCTCCTGAGCACATTTTAATAATCAGCCTGATCATGGGTGCATGGCAGCTGCTCGATTGATGGTGTTAGACAGCGAATAAAGAAAGATGCCAGCAGTGCCCTCAGATCTGACATAACGAGGGAAACATCAGTCATTTGGCTAAAAGGCTCATAAAGGCTCCATCAGCTGTGACACAGGAGTCTGTCTTATGCAAAGCTAATGAGGAAATGTGGCAGTGTTAGCATTCTCTTTAGACAGTAACAAGTTGCGAGTGAGCTGCATTTTAGATGAAAAATCCAGTTGAAAACAGAGCCGTTTTCATGATCTTTGCCTAAATAATATGCTGATGACTGGGAAAGACTGTTAGAAATCAAAAGATTTTGAAAGGGTTTTAAGGCAACCATTCCCAATCACAGTAGCCTGTATATTGGTTCCTGATTGATATCATGCGTATCAGTACATCCTCACCACAGATCTCAGACTCACACATGCTGCTATTCCTCCCTTTAATGCTTGGAACTACTGGGTGTCCAGTGGTCACCAATTAGCAAGGTGTGGGCACAAACAGGGCTTTCTAATTGATCCATGCATACCTGAATAGGAAGAAGTGAAGACACAGCTGCATAACCCAGTTCTGCGCTGGTCTGCTGCTCTACTCCCCTCAGGACTCTGGAAGCAGTGGTTTGGAGTCATTTGAGAACAGTGCTCATCTCTACTACCTGAATATTTTAAAGCTGTCGTCTTCCAGGAGGGTACCAGCAGCTAACCCTGCCCATGTATTGGGTTGCAGATTCAGACTATGAGAACAGTACACCCAGAGCTGTCAGAAGGGTTGCTTTAGAGAGTAAGGTAACAGAAGGGAAGTGGGGAAGGAGAGACTCACAGATGAACTTTCACTCAAATTTCCATTTCTAACAACTTCTCCCATTTCAGCTTCCTAGCATGTTGATATATTACACTAATTATAAAAATGACCTTCTCCCCTTCTACATTTTTTCTTCCTACCACTGCTCCAGTCGATAGATTTACAATCTAATGTTATTTCTGTGTATGCCATGAGAGCCATTCCAACAGCAACAGGGCATTATGAAAAAAACAGTCAAAAGGTAATTAGAAATCTTGCTGAAATGTTATGTTTGCTATGTGAGGATTACAACGAATGATTCAATGAGCCTCAAAGTTCATCCTTAACATTGATAAGTGGGTTTCTGCCAAGAAATGCACAGCTGGTGACAGCAGGGATTCAGGGATTGGGAGGGACACACACTTCTAAGGTGAAACTGGAGACAGGGATTAGAACTGGAGAAAACAAAGGAGGTCTTTGTTCCTGGAAATGTTAAAGTCATTTTTCAGTGGCAAAGGAAATGCCATTTTTATAGCACATACATAATCTTTCCCTTAGTTTTGATAGCAGATGTTTAGTTATATAGGTAGAAAGTGGGATTCCAGCATTAGAACAAAGAAAATGGCCATCAGGTTTTCTGTTTCTCAGTTGCAGCAGTACTGTGTCACGTAGTGTTGTGGCCTTGTGTGTGCCACTTAGTTGACCTGTACCTCTAGCTTCATGTTAACAAAGCAACTAGAAAAATAAAATTACATTGATAAGCAGGGTTAACTCGGTACACAAAGGGCTGTCAAAACAGAGTTCCCAGCATGCTGGGACTGCAGATGCGCAGAAGTTTTCCCCCAAGTCCTAACGTTGTATTCCAGACTGTTCCTGCCCAGTTACACCGCTAACTGCAATAGTAATATATAATGAAACCTGCCTAAAAAAGGAATCTGCTTGAGTAACTTCGTCTCCTAACAGGTTCTCCCCAAGTACTCTCAATTGCTTTAAGTAATGTTTCATTTTTCTTAGAGGTCCATCTCAATCGATTTTTATCAGTCCTCTGAAGGAACATTTACAACAAGTTTCACAATAATACTCCTGGACTATAGCTGCTATTAAGGTTAATTAATTAATGTTTCTGAAGACTGTTGAGATTCTTGAATGAAAGGTTACATGCTGTATATCAGTGCTTCACTGCATACTAGAGGAGGAAAAAAAGACATGTTTTCTTACGAAAATTAGTTCTCTGTCCTCCTTTTAGACCTCTGTGCTGTAAGTTAACTTTGTTTAACTGCTTTATTTGTAGTAATGACTTACAGACCTTAATACCTTTCCTGGGAAGAGACTTCAAAATTGCACTGCACTTTGGAACACCCTGTCAGCATCAGAGTTACACTGCAAATGGTCTAAGTGCATAATTTTTTAACAATAGGGCTTTATTTCTGCTGCAAGTTAATATCACTGAGGTATTTCACTTTTATCTAGCTCCATTCACAATTGTATTTGCTTGGTAATGTGGCTTTGCCAAGTCATACTAATATAAATTATAGATCATTGTTTTGGGACACATTCTTTTTTCAGCTTTCATTTTAGAGCTGCACAATTTGTATGTGGTATTCTTCTCAGTTTTCCTTCTACAATGTATCTGGTATAAGCACATTGCCATTTAGTATATTAGGTTAAGGGTATATAGTGCCTAGTTTGTGAGAAGCCAGTGGAATTTTCCTGAGAAATAAATGCATGCCCTAAAGCCATTTTTGCAAAATACTAAATGGTAAACAATTACCATGCTTACGCTAAGCTTCATGTTAACAGCTGCATGTATTACAGACTGCCATATCGAACATTGATACAGCAGTGTCTCTACAGAACGTATTTAAAACCGTATTTCAAAGCTTGCAGCATGCCAACATGCAAATTAATAAATGCTTCTTTCCAAATGTCACTGGCATGGTGATTTCCTGCCAGCCCGAGCGTCATTCTCCTGAAGCAGTAAAAGTAACACAGTCAATCTCCTCCGAATCCTATCTCCCCTGCTTCCTGCAGGGTCCCTGGGAGTTTATGATTCATATTCAGAAAGCTGTACGTAGTAGCCCTTTGGGGATGTATATTAATGAAGAAATTTGCTCACGCCAGAGCTGCCTCTTTATTGGAGTACGAAGGGTACAGTCTGTTCTGAGCAGCTTTTTAATTTCTCATAATTAACCCTGCCAGAATTAACATCGGTGGCATCACTGACAGCAAATTAAAGAAGCCACATCAGCAGAGTTAAAGCTTTTTCTGTCTTCCCCTCTCCCTCCTCCCCTTTTCAGTCCCCCCCATTTTCTATGTATTTAAAGAAGAAAGTTCTCAAAGTCTGTCAAGACAATCGTCCTGTCATTGCACTAAGAGCCCTGCTGAGATAGGTATGATTAGAGCATTTTCAGACTTCCCTGCTGCTAATACCAACCTATTTCAGCTCTTAACTGGCCACGTGTCATGTAGATTTGTGGCAAAGATCCATGGTTTCAGTTTCTTTCACTCTATGAGTTACAGTGGTTCACCTGATCTCCACTGTGAGCTGATGGAACCAAGATCTAAAGCCCACTACAGCATTCAGACAGTCTCTTCTACTGACAATGTGTTAAAAGACAGATCAGCTGTGCTTTGAGCCTCTTTAATCTAGGTTCATACAGGCCCCTTTCACACAATCCTGGACAGATGATGAAAACAGACTGTGAACACCAAGACATCCAAACAAACACTTTTTTCTTCTGTTAAGCCAGAAATAAATGTGTTAAGTTTTGATATACCTGCAGCCACTTAAATGTAGAATTTCAGAGAAGGAAAAAAGGGATGGACTATGAATCTCCTACCTGATTTTCTCCACTGCACATCTGAGAGGAGACAGGGATCTCGGGGAAAGCCCAACACTGTGAATGCCACTGTAAGAAATACAGTTCAAGCCCACCCACCCCGCATGAGTGCTCTGAGAATCAAGGCTCTAGAGGTCAAAACCTAGATTGGCTTACAGAAATATTTTCCCCATTGTTTGATCTTTTGGTGAGAACTGACAAATTATACATGAAGCACCAGCGGATGAACTAAAAAGCAGTGCTCTTCATGCATCTACCTACCAATTTCTGAGGAAATAATATTTATTGATCCTCTTGTTCCCTCAGTCTAATCGTAGCCTTTCTTCAGGAATGAATGGAACTTGTGATCATGGTCACTTTGCTTTCCGCAGGAGAGAACCTAACCCACACATGTCTTTCGATGGGATCATGCCAGGAGACGATGATTTTAATAGCCCACAAGGAGAATTTCCAGTAATACCCCGTAACGCTGCACTTGCTTCATTTCACACTGCCTTCTTCCTACAGGCGTGGCACTGCACCCTACTTAAAATTTCCAAGTGCTAAAACACTTGCCTGGACTTCAGCACGTCCCTGTAAAGAAAGATGCAAGTTTGGCAGAACATGCTATGCGAGATATCTTCCACCAATTACCTGGTATGATGTCACTGTAACACGCCAATCTAAAAAGCCCAAATCTACAAAGCCAATAATGTTTTCAGAGATTTGATGGCTTAAGAATAAGAAAAGGGATTTCCATCAATAGGGGGTAGAAGTCAGGGAGAGCACAATGGTTATGAGCAAGCATGTGACAGCTAACAGAGGTGCACACACACTTCCCTCAACAAACCACAGATTGCATTGTAAAACACTGCAGTTGGCGTAGCGTTGGAAATATGCCAGTGCAACCAGAACAATGACATGCTTCTTGCATTGTCATCTGACTTGATAGGCACTGTTCAAACACAATCTGTGAGCAATTTTAGTTTGCCACAGAGACCACCAGAGGGTAAGAATGTGATTTACATTCAGTGGTCTGAAAGGTCACAGCCATGATGGTACTGCAGATTACTCGCAGATATGACAGCAGCATCAATTGTTTGAGACTGTAATATTAAGTGTTTTTGTGCTTCTCTATGTAAGAATACATGTATAGTTCTGTGAGAAGGAAACTAAATAACTTTCTGCATTAAAACCAGAAGACAACTGTATTTTTGCAAAACAACTTTGTATTAAGATGACTTCTTCTACAACCTGGAAGCATAACCACCCTGAGCGGGAATGAGTTTAGGATAGCACTGGTACCATGAATGTATCAGTTCACAATGGACACAAGAAGGTATGTAGCACTAACATACTGAACTCCTACCTGAAAGGCAGCAGAAAATAAGGAGAGCCAAACATGCCCAGAAGACAACCTCTTTGGTCAGTTATGACCCAAGCTGCTTTTGTGGGAATGTCAGTTTGACTCATCAGTAAATTGTCTTGCATTCAGCTACAGACCTGGATCGTATTCTTGTCCCCCTTTACCTTCTCTAACTGCTCTAAAAGTCTGAAGGACGCTCATTTTAATTAACTGCCTGCGACCCTTCCCAGAAAACACTAAAATTGGGAAGATTATGAACTGCATGGGATTTCTGGGGATGAGTCTTGAAAGTCCTTGGATAATTACGAGATGTTTCCAATAGGCAGCAGATATTTACACATATTTCTGAGTTGGTCCTCTTGATTTTATGACTATTTCCATCACTAACATACATCTTTTTAAAGGTCTACAGATGGACAACTTAGCTGGGAGTACCGTAGCGTAACAAGCCAGGAAAGAGGGAATACACATGAAAAGAAAAAGCTAAACAGTGCTCGGAACAACTGGGAAGAGCTTAGTGTAGAAAAAAATCTCTGAAGCCATTTGTTCTGGGTATGGCTGCAGTAAAAGAAAAAGCAAGGACACAGAGATGCATCAACAAAAGGCTGCAATACAAATCATAGGAAGTAAGATGATTTTTCTAATACTACTTCACAACTGTCCAGTTTTAAGCATCACACAGGTAAGTTAGTTCTACTGTAAAGGAGGTGCAACTTTAAAAACCTTGAACCTCCTTGGATACTTAAAGATTTGTTGTCAAGGCAGGACAATGTGACTGAAATTATTCTTGCTAGGTAAGATAACTTTGAAATGACTGAACAGAAATATTTCATCTCGTATTAGGAGAATTTTAAATACAGCACAAAAATGTGGGAGAGGGGAAGAACGTGTTCATTACCAGTTAAAATAAAAAGCCAAAACAAAACTGTGGGCATCATTTCACGCTTGGAAATAAAGAGCCAGTATCTGCTATCAGTGACAGCTATAAAACTCTCATTGACTTCAACGAAAGCTTCAAGTGTGCATCTAATCGAGGAATCTGGATCACAAAATGTAAAGAAAAATCATTTTGCTTCGAGTAATGAATATTCCATAGTATGCTACCAAGTAATATTATTGCCACAAAGTCTCAATGAGTTTATGAAACAGATTGATATTTTTATTAGTAGAGAGTAGATTGAAACAGAGTGACAAAACAAAATGAGGATGAAAAAAGGTAAAAAAGCAGGCTTACTGGGCCAAATGGCTTTTTCATGTCCATAAATTGCTTAGTGTATTTCTAATTAATTTCCCAATTCAAACAGCCAGAAATAAAGAACAGAGGCTTTTGAGTGTGCCATGAACTCAGGAGAGACTCTGTAGACTTGGACAAATAATAGTATAAAATGGTTTATGAAACCAGAGGGTTTATGGTCTATAAATAACTTCCATGTATTTTTATTCTTTACACGTACAATATTACTGAGGACTGGATGATAGCTTTTCACTGCTGCCTGGTTGACTTCTTCCACATACACACCCAAGGTAATGACGATATTGATCTTGAAGAGACATTTTTTTGAGACAGATAAAAAAGCCACAAAACTGAACTAATAGAAGGGGCCTAGCAACTTAGTGGTAAAGCTGCAGTCCTTTAAGTGAATAGCAATTGGCTCTACAGTTTAAAACCTACATTGTAATATATTCAGAGGTCTAGGATGAAGTAGAAGAAAAAAGATGGGGGGGGTCTCTTTAGTAAGACATCTAAAAGATGACTTATGGCAGTTAGTGCCTTTAACCGCCCTTTCGATAGCTACTACGTAAATTTTTCGGCATCCAAATATGATTTAAATCCAAAAATATGTAAGATGTATATTTGTCAGTGTAAACAAGAGACTCACTGAGAAAATGTTTCTGATCTTCAGGACTTACAGCATGTTCTTTTTTGGCTAAATGTGCAATTCAAAACGTGCCTAATTCCTGAAATCCATACATGTGACACTGCCTGGGTTTCCATGACTACTGCTCTGAAAACCATATTAATTATTCAAGAGGTCCATGCCATTCTCCCTGCGTTCCATAAGGAATGCTGGGAAGCACTGTCTGCCTTTATAGAGCAATACAGGTATTTAAAAGGACTGCATCGCTGGCTCTAAATACCACAGATATTTTCTTACAGCACTACGACATCTGCATGATAGGTCCCATAAATCTTATTTAAACACTCCAATACATCAGAAAAAAAGAAAAAAAATCCTTAAAACAAAAAACTCTCCTCTGTTTTTTTTTTTTCTGTATTTCAACAATCTTCAAAAAGGTGCTTCAATTCTAGTCTCTGTTTATCATCCTGATATAATCCTATTTTAAACAAAGTCATCTAGACTGCATGCAGTGGGGATTAATTGCCTCTGTTTTTCTAGATGATATAGTTTCAAACTGTGAAACTTCTATCAAATTTCTCACATCAGCTGTGACTAAGTAGCTGTTTGCCATATCTGTTGATCTCTGTATGTTTTAATAACCATAATCACTGCAAGAAACATTCTTTATAGATAACATTATCAAAACATACTGTAATAAAGTAAGGAACGTCAGTGTTCAAGCAGTACATACCACCGTCGACGTCCTGTCACAGCGAAACGATCAGTGCCAATCACACGAGTGTAGCGCGGGTGCATTACAGGGCTAATTACTCAAAGGCAGAGAAGAAAGGAAAGTGGGCCAGATCCTCTTCTCAGTGGAAGCCAGACAATAGAGTTACCCCAGATTTATACCTGTGTGACTGAAAGCATAATCTGACCCAGCATCAATCTTCCCGACACAGAGTCGCTTGGGATCTCAGATTGGCATATATGTAATACTCAGACAGCCCTTATGGAAAAAGTCCATAGAATGTAAGAGAAAATGATAGCTTTTCTACAGAATTTTGTAAGTCAAACCTGTATATAAAATGCCACTGTCGAAATATATTCTAGATCTCAATTAAATGCTCTATATTCCTTCCACATTTTAGATGCAAAAATAATATTCTCTATTAATGTCTATATGTTTAGGGAATATATTTCTGATAACAAAGAAAAAAAATCTGTTTGTTTTTGCTTTCCAGAACCTCCAAGCTGCAGTCCTATTACATTCTCAAGTAACATCTACAGAATATCTGAACATGCTGCTGACCTTTTACCTAAAGTGGGGATTTAAATGCAGTTGGTAAGGTGAATCTGAATTTCACCAAAGCACGAATACAGCCTTCTTTTAGTCCTGTCACCATATAAGAAAAGCCAAGTGAACAACACGGATAACAGAGCTCCAGATTCAAAGCCTACCGAAGTCAGAATACCATGAACAGATCCCAGACTGACACTCCCTGAGCATGATCAAATACAAAATAGTAAACAAACCAAAAAGAGCAGAAATATTTTTATGTCTCAGAATGCCAGGAACACACACTGTGCCTGGGCATGCCTCTCCCAATGTCCTGTCTCTTTACAGTACTCCTCACACTCCTAACATTTTACAAGCTGGTCTGTGTCCCGAGGTGGGTCACAGTGTAGTGGCGGTGCAGGAGCAGGACCCAGGACTGAGATGGTAGTTTTGTCTAATAAATCTCCCACACCCTGTATCGCCTACTTACCCTCTCTCAGCATCTGCCTCCTCTCCTAACGCTTGCTGGACGAAAATCTCTCCCCCTCTGGCTCTGTACAGCACCTAGCACAATCCTCATCCTCCCTCAGTTTAGCGGGAACATCAAGACATTGCTATAATACAGCTAATATACTATTACATACAATAATAATTTCCAGTTGCCTATTTCCAGGGTTTGCTTGTTTTTTTTTTACCTTCCTACCAAACACATTTCACTAACAGAGCACCATTATTATTACTATTATTATTTACTGTTCAGATTGCAGCTCTAGTGCCCACAGTGTGTATTCTTTATTACTCCCAAGTTCTCACTTGCCATACAAAGTACTCCATCCAAATACAGATAAAAAGTAATTTCCTCAAGAGCAAGGTGTGAACTGAGCATACTTAATTGTGCACTGTTATATCAACTGTATAATGTTGCAATAAAATTCCAAAACAATGTGATTAAAAATTATACCAAATGAGGATACCAAGGTGCCATAGCCAGTCAAAGCACATTTATCCAATCTAAATTATATGCTAAGCAGATAAAATAAACATGCAATTTGCTAATTAAAGTGCACTCTCATGTATCCTGCAACCACCATAAATTATACAGCAACATTTAATTTTTTGACTGTTTAGCAAGGTTTATGACTGCTTTACTAAATTAAACACAGAACGAAGGGGGCAAATTAGTAGAAAAGCGCTGCTTTTCCCCTCCCATTTTCTTTTAATTTTATTTTTTCCATAGTTTTTTCATTTTGTTGTTTTTTTCTTTTATAATCACACCTTCCTACAACAGTATCGTAATTTTACTGTGGATCTTCTCCACTTTTACATCCAAAGTGTATGTTCCACCCAATTCGAAGACTGTTACTTGCTTTTGCAAATTTTCTCCAGTAGTGAAGTCAGAGAATTTTGTTTATCTTATTTGAATAATTCTTTAATATGAATTCTATGTTCAAAGTCCCCCCATTTGGTCAATGACAAGAATGGTTGTTTTTCCCCCTCAAATAAGATGAAGATTTTCAATCGTTTCATTTCACCCAAAACAGACTGCCCAAACCACAAGTGGCAGCTGACTGGGTTCTGGTCAAAGCTGTGAGCCTTCCATCACCCAGAGTCAAACGCTGACAGCATTCCTGCATTCCACTCGAGGGGAACTGTGAACAGTTGGGGTTTGTTATCTTTTAAAATATAAGAAAAGTCTCAGATTCTCTGTTTGCCTGGCAATCAGGTCAGCTGCATTTCAGACTTCTCGGGATCAATGTTTTATCCCAGAATATGGCCAGGTAAAGAGAAGGGGGGGGGGTCGTGGAAACCACTGTTCATCCCCTTACTCTACTCAATTGCTTTGCAACTTCTCTGAAAGCTACAACAGAATTAGTTAGGGGGTCTGACTCTTAATCCAGTTTCTCCCTTCCCGGTTTTCCATACCTCCTCTTCCCTTTGCACTTGTATGAAAGGCAACATGCCAATAATTAATAGAGTATGGAAGCAAAGTGGTTTATTTTCATATTTATGCCCAATACCCAAAGATTAACCTTCCTCAAAATTGTCCATGTGTCTGAACTTTAGAGACCACCTATGAATAATGTGCTCTTCTTGCAAGTTAAAATGAAAGCATCAGACCACAGGATGACCTTTGAAGTTGGCCAATGTTATCTCTTAACAATAAAACAGAAATTGATGTTGACCAGTATTAGCATTGGAGCTGATGTTCTCTACCCAAGTTACCTGCAAACTCCCCCAGCCACTGCATACCAGTGGCACACTAAATCCTCAATAAATGTGGAATTAATCACAGACTATTTAGCCTTCCTGGGTAGCAGTGCTGCTGAAAGCGTTTGGCAGATACTGATGCATTCTGAAGAAATGTAAATCCAAACCAACACAAAACTGCCAAGACAATGCAAGAGTTTTATGCAACTGTAAAGATGACCAAGGGCAAGAAAATCTTTCAGTTGAAGCCCACGATCACTCCAGGAAGCCCCAAATGGCTGCATCCAAACAGGGTACAGAAACTGCTACTGTCACAACTGTCCGACAGAGGTCAAAGTGCTTTGCTGGAAATGTACAACATTAATATCCCAATGTCAGTAAATTAATCCAAAATTTAGAATCTTTAAAGAGCTGTTTTTTCTAGAATATCCTAGAAATTAATGCATATACTAGGAAAAATTTGTTGGCAGATACTCTGCACAGTGTGTCACTTCTTACAACAAAGCAACTGAGGAACACTTTCTCCAAACCTTTTAGTTGCACTTTAGAATAATAATATTATTTCATACATGTCTTCCTTTCAGCAATTGAGATAAGTATATTTGTAGTTTGTTGGTTACAGATGCCTTTCTAATTGGTATTACTTTGCTGGGAGGATCTGTGAGTTAGCTGCTTTATGCAGAGGGCTGCCCAATTTGCAGTTTTGTTGCAAGACCTTTTCCCTTAGAAATACTCCTAAATTCCTGTCTTCAGTGAAAACCGCCTCTCACTAGAACAAGGAAATAGTTTTGCTATCTAATCTGCCTCATGAAACCTTGCCCGAAGACTGCTCCTGCTTCATTGGTAATTTATTTTTTGGAAAATAGGGGGAAAATGCATTTCTTTTTGTCTTTCAGACCATCCTTTTTCTAATTTTTCCTGCTGACTGGCATTTAATAATATTGCTTCTGCAATGAACAGAAAGCATTAGAGTCTCTTGAAAACAAAATGTTGAATTTTTTTTTAAAAAAGCAATTTCTTCTTACACGTGTATGTTAGCTAGAAAATATCCATTATGCCTTGCCCATGGTGGGGGTGTGACACCATCTCTCAAACCTCTGCTTATGCCACATGATGTAAAATAATTTTAAGTACTAGACAGAAACAGTCCCTGCAACCCAGCAGGTTTAAGGATGAATCATATTTTCTGCGCTCTGAATTATGTCTCCATCTGCTTTGATTTTGGGGACTAGAACCAGATCTTGGACCAAGAAAGTTGATGCCAACAGCCTGTAAGCCAGTGCCCATCAAAAAAATGCGGTGGTTTTAAACCGAATGGCCCATTTCAGTTAAGTACTAGGATAAATACTCCAACGCAGAGACACGATGTGCTAACCGAGCGGAAACAGCAGAGGCATTATTTAGGGTTATAAAATGGATTTAACTTAGCATAGGTGAGGTTCTAGACTCAGTAACTTTTGGTCCAGCTGTTTATCAAACTTACCACATTTACATATGACCTTCTTCAACTCCTCCTCCCCTCCTGCCGGCTGAGAAAAATCAATAATGCTTTGTTGTAGGGTTATGAGAAATTCCAGAAGTGCAAGATAAGCTGCTCTCTAGGTTCAACCCTAATAGCCAATGGAGCTCAAGGGAACTCACAATTACCAGGGCTATATGGAGCTCAAGGGAACTCACAATTACCAGGGCTATGGCTCACTGTTTCTGTGTTGCTATGACTTACGGATATTTTAATGCTGGAAAAAACTAGTTGCCATCATTTCCAAACTTCCTTCTGCAAGATACTTCTGTATGTCCCGGGAAGCCTTCCTATGAGGGCTGAACTCTTGGAGAAATGGTATCAGAATCCCCCACCTTCTACTCCTCCTCCCAACACCTAATAGCAAACTTCAATTAAAAAACAGTGGCAGAAGGTATATTTAATTAATTCCAAAATTATTTAGAAGAGCCCATTCTACAGGAAAAATGTAACCAAGTTACAATACAATTCAAGCACCTTGTTTGTAGAGCAGGATTCTTCTCTGTTTTACCATTGTACAGGCAAAGTCACACCACAGGACTGAATCGTATTACACCAGATTTCCAGAAAATAAAGGAGACTGCAGCCCTGCCTGTTGACCTCTGCGGGATTTTTGCCTAAGTGATTATTGCAAGATAAAGCCTTCCGACATAAAGAGGAACAAAACTGAATTTTAAAAGAAAAATGTGCAACAGAAAATGCACGGCAATTATCTGATTACTAATAGGAAGAGGTACAGAGCCACGATGTAATAATATTCAAGGGATTATCCAGCTTTGAACAATGCTTGCTTAACAGCTGCTACAGAACTGTGGTTTGTGTACTTGGCAGAGAGTTTCATTAATGATAATCTACAGTGTTTACAGCCCATAGGCCTCTAAATATGTTAAGAACCTTTTTTATTTGTATTTTATAATCCTTTTCCCTTATGTTTTTCTTGATATTTTTGAGATCTGAGGAGGTTTATGTTTCAAAATGATTCATTCTGCTCTGACAACTGCAGAGCAAGATTGCAGTAAATGTTCCCTTGTTATCAAGACTATGTATTTACAAACAGAAAAGAAAACCATCTAAATTCATACCAGGGTTTGGATCACCACCAGCTAATACATTCAGATGCCAATATTCAGTGCTCCATTGTTCACATGCAAAAGTAAATGTCAAACAGAGGTGTCTTTGCCAGTTATCAGATATTCCTCAGTCACTTCTTGGATCCGTCTGGTTGCAGCAAATTGAAACTGCCTTTTTTTTTGACATTGCATTTGACCTGAACTTCATTCAGAGGAATCCTGCAATTATTTTAAAGGTACAGTATTGATTAAGACTTAGATTTGCTTTAGAATTTGGTATTCAAATAGTTCCCTGGTCTGCTCTTTATAGCAACACTCAGGTGATATTAGCAAAACAGAACATAATTAAGAATATAACTCTGTGGTAGAGAGGATTATGTATTACATAGTATACTAGGAAGAAGATCATGATTTAAAAGCCAAGTCAGAGAGTCCTGGCTGTAATCATTTTGACACACAGTATTTCAGTGGCCGTGATTCTGTCATGACAAAACCAAAGGAGATTATTGCTTCAAAGCAATTAGCATAGTTAATTTTGACACGGGACAGCACACTTTTCCTTCAGTATTCCCCCCCTCTTTTGTCCTCTCCCTCTAACATCCGATTCGTGCAAGTCCCTGTTGCGGCTGGCTTCCCCGCCTCAGTGATGCTCAGCTGCCGGCAGCCCTCCTGCCAGGCTGCACTCCCCGGGGGACGTGGCAGTGCAAAGAGCTCCCTTCACCCACAGCAGAGTGAACCAGAAGCACTCAGCGATGTGTTATCCTCCTTCCAGCTGGTATCACAGGGGCATGAACACCGCATCGCAAGCCGCTGGAGGGTTTTTCCACACTGGCCCTCCAGTGCACTGAGCTGCTGAGCTAGCCTCGCTAAAATGTACACTTGAAAGAAATCCTCTCCCCTCCTGATCACTATTGGTTTCTATAGAAACAAGAAGGAATCTCTGTTCTTCTCTAAATTTTTTTCCCTAATGCTTTTTGCAGTACTGTATGAAATGAATTTTTTTTCTTTAGAATCCACATCCCTCCACTTACAACCTCATTCATCCAATTAAAGAACAACAGATTAGACAAAAAAAAGGGGATGGGGTTTAAAATCTTAAGCAACTCAATCCTATGCATTAACTATCTGTGGTCAATCCATCTCTCCTGGGTCATTTTATGACTCAAGCATTTCAGAGTAAATACTTTAAAACAATGGTACATCACAAGAGTTAAAAGGGGTCAAGAGGATATTTACTTAACCACTAGCTGACTTTTTAACTTAGAGCAGTTACTGTATTTAAATGAAATCCATCTCCTCAGCATCCCCATAAATTACTCTGAAACTCCAGGGTTCCCATCCACGTTGTAAGTCACCACCCTATTGCCTGCAACTTCTTCTTATTTAGATAACTGTGATGTTTGCTTGCTTTGTTATTGTGCCCTTCTCCGGAGACTGCATTTGCACAGGAATTGCTAAGACTTGTAAATATTGTATCTGCCTTGTTGTAATCACTAGGCAAATATACTTGCACTTGGTCGTATAAAAAAAAAACTAAGAGCTGTTGAGCCATGAAAAATTTCTCTAACAGAGGTTTGACTTTATAAAAAACTGGAGAAGAAAATCGTTGCAACAAATAGACTAATAGAGACTACACTATCCAGAAGTGAAAGCAGTAATACAAAGATGTTATTTCGGATCTACTGTTCTCTCTGATCAGAGAAAAAGGAAGCAATAATCATTATTCATACCATTATGATGCAATATAATGCTTTTTTCATGAAAACAATAATAGGCACTCATTTTCAGTGCACAAAAATAACTTTCTTTTATAGTCAGCTTGTATTTACTGACACGTTTACTTGGAAAGTTTAATATTCATGTACACACAAATCACTTACTGTAGGTAGTGAGTTGAACTAAACAGAATAGAGGTTGATTATATTAGGCAATTGCAGATGGGACCAAATTGATTCCTGATGTCATTATAACACAGCAAAGTGACACCCAGGACAGCTTCTGTCCAGCGAGTCTGAAGGAGGCATTCAGTACAAACACCGGTTTTGCTACTGCCGCTACCACACCAGCACTGTCTGCTTATCAGCAAAGATGACTATGGGACAACCGCGCAGTTGCAATCTGTGAAGTGTTATTTGTTTTCTAACCCTATGTTAGCTTTGGTGCATTTTTGCTTTAAACGAATTAAAATCCTTCTGCAGGTGCTAAGAATATTATGAGTTGTAAACTGAACAAAGTGCTGTGTCAGATTCACCCCTACTTAAACTGTAAGTCAGCACACAATTCTTGTACCACTATATATAATGTTACGACTTTCAGCATTGTCTTTGAGGATCTAACACAGTAATGCAGAGGATTAAGTCACCTCAAAGTCCTTGGTGGGTCTGGTTAAGGCTTTTACTCAAAAATATATTTTTTCTCAAAAAGAGAGGGAAAAGAGAAAAGCACTTCTTGTATTCTTTCTTTCAATAACTAACTTGTCTATATTTTTTAATCTTTTTTCTTGTTAAATTCAAGATGGCAGCTCCAAATGCAAAACTCCTAATAAAGTGTAGAAGAACTGAATAGAGAAAGAAGCAAACATTCTTTTTTTTGCAAACCAGTTAGTCCCATCATAGAAACAGCTGCTAAATATTGTTTTACATTGCCAGAGATAACTTGTCCCATAACTAACACACTTCCAATTTCTCAGAAAAATAATCATGAAGCATTTGCTCCATGGACACTAATCACACTAGAAGTCACCAATTTGCAGAGGTTTTGTTCCATTTTACCACAGAAAAATATTGTATGTCTACAAAGAAACATGTTCATGCACTATGACAAAAAAAAGCGCCAAAAATTAAACAAACTAAAAAACCCAACAGTCCCAGCACAGACAGGCATTCCTCAAAAGTTAACATGAGAAAAGATGTATATGCCTCAATTGCTTATCCAGCGCTCACCAGTCAATCAATGATAGAATGATATTAACAAGGAAGGAAATACCAAATGCCTGGAGATCTGCCTGGTACCTACTATGCATTTTCTCCTTCTGTTGCTCCAGGGAGAAAAGAGTTCTGTACAGCTTCACGTACAGAAACCTATTTTAAGGGATATGCGGTAGTCAAATAGGGGCCCTGAAATTTCATGTCGAGAACTAGGACAAAAAAGTGTGCTACAGCTAACTTATTACTGTCATATCTAGAAACCGTTTAATACATGTCAAACTCAAAGTCAAAAGATGTACTGTACAGAAAAGTGCAAGACTTACATTATTAACTAATTGTTAGTTCAGAAAAGCTCTGTGAAAGTTGGAAATCTCCCTGCCAACATTAGACTATACCAAGTCCTACTCATCCCTAATATGACAGTGGGGCAAGAAAAGTCAATTTCTTGAAATTATACAACTTCTAGGACAGGTGGAAACAAACCTTTACAAGCAGATACTCTTTATTCTGCTAACAGCAGAACATGCCTTCATTTTTTACCTTATTCCTAGTTTACCCTACATATAAATCCAGTTCCCTCTTGCGTGTGGCCATCTGCAGCTCTCCTGAACACAGTTAACTGAACCCACTGCCTATTTGCTGTGGCTGCTATTACAAGATTATGTAGCAAAACAAGAATATCCAGTTGTTGGTCATTGATTTATCTATAAAACAGTAACTGTAAAAATGATAGAATAGGTTCTGTACTAGACAGTCTTGTGAAACAGTTTATTACTTAAGCATTAATGACCCGTTTAGAGGTCTTTACTGGTCAGGTAATGACCAGCTAAAGGAGTTAAGGGCCCGAGGAAAAGCACTCTAATAAAACCCTGCATACAGCATGTGTTTGGTTCCTCCAAATTCTATTAGGAAAGAGAAGCGTAAAGGGTAATGAAAGACATGTCCAAGAGGCACTCATATCAGCCCTCTCATTTTATATTTGGCATAACACACATGGCCTTATTCCAGCGACACAAATCATTCCTTGTTCATACTACCACCTACCATGGAGAAGAGCAGTAACTACAGCCAAAAATGGCCAGTCATGATGTTAAGGACCCTGTTGCTTTGGGCAAATAAACCTTCCTCCAACTGAAGGAACCGGTCCTATTATTTGAACACCCAGTATCCTTTGCACCTACAGAGAACACATGCTCAAAAGAAACAGAACGGAGCCAATATGCTGCCAGGCTTCTCAGCTGGTCCTGCCAGTCCTAAATCCCATTCTAGTAGTATTAAGGGTGGAGGGATTAAGCGTTTTCTGTACTCCTATGCATTTCTACTTGAATATGAATGTCCACTTGCCTTTTACTGTTTGCATTATGAGGAAAGGCATATCAATACTAAACTCTTGTTTTGATATCTGCACTCTGAGACTGAGACAGAAAAGCTGTATATATATATTTGCCAGTAAATTAGAAGCCAAGGGTTGGAACAGTACCTAGGACCTCACTCTTGGCTTCAGAGGCAGGTGAAACACTCAGGCCCACATAACCGCATCTCGCTATTACAGCCCCACAGCATCATTGATTTTGGTCCTGATTTATGGCATCATTTGTTCTTGATAAGAGCCACTTGCCAGCACTACTCAGAAAAAAAGTAAAATAGAATCTAGGAGTGGAAACTAGAAAAAAGAGAGGATAACAGACTAAGAACTGCTAGAAAAATGCGCAGAGGTTCCTATAGATGTTCTAGGTACAAGCAAGTTTATTTGCTCAGCATTTATTACTCTCATCAACAGTAAAATGCGAATAAAGACCATTCTGATGACTTAGTCAAAAAGTTACTTAATTTCACTGTCACATCTATGACTATAGTATAGTTTGACTGTTTATTTTAAAAACTGCTCTGTAGTGTTTACATGACTAATTATAATAGTGTCTTTAGAGTATTTCCAATTTTTTGTGTAAACTGCCTTCTAAGCCATGTTCAAGGCTTATTTTAGACATTAATAATCCTTCAAAGCCATTGCAGCTAATCATATAAACACATATTATGCCAAATTTAACTCATGTACTGAGTAGAAAAATGGTGGCTTCACACTTACACCTTCCAATTTTCAGCATCAAATATCTCAGTGCTTTATTTCAGACCATCTGAAGTTACCACAACACAGTCTAGGCATTTACTGAAATTAAGTTTTCCGCCAAAAGTGGGCAGAGCAGAAAACATACACACTACTAGACACAATTATTTCTACACCTAAACACTTTGAAGGGCTAAGAATACAAAAAAAAAATTCAGGCCCTAATTAAAAATTGATTCTGTGCATGCAGCACAAGGCCTGAATTCAAACCAGAAGATTTATTCATTTTTTAGAGTGAAATTACAAACTTTCGCAACACAGGTGTCCTGGGTTTGGCCAGAACAGGGTTAATTTTCACCGGAATCCAGGAAGGGGCACAGCCGGGGGGTGGGGGCTGACCCCACCTGGCCAAACAGAGCCCGGTATTCCATACCATGTGACGTCACGCTGGG
>Ga0065711_1029175_pt1 | contig 37268 bp, 24 predicted proteins | sample Hoacrofraction12_FD_59098 | JGI IMG/M metagenome (GOLD analysis project Ga0065711, IMG submission 59098) | Hoatzin crop microbial communities from Cojedes, Venezuela - Epithelial fraction 12 v2 (version 2) | ecosystem: Host-associated > Birds > Digestive system > Esophagus > Crop | place...
CTTGTTCCTGTTTCCCTCTGTTTGCTGTTCTGTTAAACTGCCCTTATCCCAACCCACCAGTTTCTGCCTCTTTCTTTTCATTCTCCTCCGCACACCGGCGGGGGGAGGGGCGGCCGCATGGCGCTTTTGTTGCCGGCGGCAGCCGAAACCAAAACAATAACAAATTATAATATGCAAAAAAAGAAGAAAAAAAAAGACAGTCAATTTGGCAGACCTAAACAGAGAACTGCTGTGTTTCCTGTCTGAACCAACCTCTGATTACTTTTCAGGAGAACACTGGCAGCGTATCCAAAAAAACCCAAATTAAGGATGCAGGTGACAACTAGACTGATGGGATTTCAACTAGAACATGAGCACCGATTGCTTTACCAATTCCGTTCCTGTATCAGTGCATTTTTCTAGGGAACCTGTTGTGGGTTTGTGTGGCAAGGTTTTGGTAGCGGGGGGTATAGGGGTGGCTTCTGTGAGAAGTTGCTAGAAGCTTCCCCTATGTCTGATAGAGCCAATGCCAGCTGGCTCTATGCTGGACCCATCGCCGGCCAAGGCCAAGCCAGTCAGCGCCTCTGTGATAACATCTTTAAGAAGGGAGAAAAAAAAAAACTGCAGTGAAAATGGCAGTCGAGAGAGAGGTGTGAGACTACGTGAGAGAAACAACTCTGCCGACACCAAGGTCAGTGCAGAAGCAGGGGGAAGAGGTGCTCCAGAAGCTGGAGCAGAGATTTTTCCCCTGCAGCCCATGATGAAGACCATGGGGAGGTAGGCTGTCCCCTTGCAGCCCATGGAGCTCCAGTTGGAGCAGATCTCTACCCACAGCCCATGGAAGACCCCACACTGGAGCAGATGTATGCCTGAAGTGGGCTGTGACCCTGTGGGAAGCCCATGCTGGAGCAGGCTTCTGTCAGGACCTGTGGACCCGTGGAGAGAAGAGCCCATGCTGGAGCAGGTTTGCTGGCAGGGCTTGTGACCCCATGAGGGACCGATGCTGGAGCAGCCTGTTCCTGAAGGACTGCACCCCAAGGAAGAGACCCACGCTGGCGCAGTCTGTGAAGAACGGCACCCCGTGGGAAGGACTCTCTTTGGGGAAGTTTGTGGAGAACTGTCTCCCCTGAGAGGGATCTCACGCTGGAGCAGGGGCAGAGTGTGAGGAGTCCTCCTCCTGAGGAGGAAGGAGTGGCCGAGACAACGTGTGATGAACTGACCGCAACCCCCATTCCCCGTCCCCCTGTGCCGCTCGGGGGGAAGAGGTAGAAAAATGGAAGTGAAGTTGAGACCGAGAAGGGAGGGGTGGGGGGAAGGTGTTTTAAGATTTATTTTATGTCTCATTATCCTACTCTGATTTGATTGGTGATAAATTAAACTTCCTTTTCTCCCCCTGTTCAGTCTGTTTTGCCCATGACGGTAACTGGTGAGTGATCTCTCCCTGTCCTTATCTCGACCCACGAGCCTTTCATCCTATTTCTTCTCCCCTGTCCAGCTGAGGAGGGGGAGTGACAGAGCTGCTTTGGTGGACACCTGGCATTTATCTAGGCTAAAGCAAAACAAACTCATTCCACTACTACCAACCACAACATATTTAATAAAATCAGATTAAAAACTAAAGTTCAAGTTTAGAATCATCTGCTTCTACAGTCATAGCTGCTTAGGACAGACTGCTAGCTCAAAGCACAAGCACTGAGATCAGGGCAGATATGAATTATCCCTAAAAGACAAACTAAAATGAGCCTTTGCATCCTACTACAACTCTTAAATTACATTTAAGAAAAAAATTCACTTCTTATCATATAACTAGTTAATTCTTTTTTCCCCAAAAATATTATCCCAACACCCCTAAAAGCAACTTAGCCTCTTAATCAGGACACTGGTAATTAACAGAACAGCGACCCCCCAAAAAGCACAATTCTGAAGCACAGCACTTACTTGATAATGGCTGAAACATTGGTGATTTTATTAAAGAAATCAAATTCCCGTTGGTAGAACTCCTTGGCTGGGCCAGATAATGAGCCAGTTATCTCCTCCACTAGCTGCTCCAAAAGTTCCCCGATGTCGGCTGCACGTGAAAAAGGAAGCATTTGTGTCAGAAGCTGATTTCAGAAAGCTCAATGATATGCGTGATGAAAACAGCCACCTTTAGATAGCATTCAAAAAAGGTACTGATGCAAACATTGCCACATCTCTTTTGATGCACTGTCAGGTAGAATACTTCTACAGAATGGGCCCTTTCTCTACAATGAAAGACAAGTTCCCAGCTAAAAGGATCCCTCCTGCCAAGAGAAGCAGGAAGGAGATTTAGTCTGAACTGAGGCATGGAAAGGAGTCAAGCTAGAACGTATTTTAAAGCACTCACGATCTTTTTGGTGTCCTTCTTCGTCCAGGTAGATATTAGTTTTCATGTTCCAGATGAATTGGTGAGCCAAGAGCTGGGATTTGGCAGCTGCCCACAGGATGTATTCTCTAACGTAACCCATCTGCAACCATATCGAGTTCAGTAAGGATCAAAGATCATTACAACTCTAGCAGACTCAATACTACTGCTTCTAACAGCTATTCTTCAAACTCAAAAATATTTAGTGGATTGAAACAAGACCTCTGCACTCTCATTCACGTTGCTAAAAAGACCTTTGAAGAATGGCAGTGTATTTTAACAGGTAGTGAATTGACCCGAAACTGTTTTCACCTTTATAACTGACCTATTCCGTTATTCTAACCAACCTCCTTCCCACCCCTGTGCCATTTTGTATCTGTTCTATTTGGATTTCAGATCTCTCTGAGCTTAAGGCATCTCCTAGTATATGTACAATGCACAGTGCAATAGAGACACTGGTTATGCTTGGCAACACTAAATGCTCCTGTAACACCAGAAATCTAGACAGTGTCACATGGACTGCACATTTTGGTGGCAAGAACTGCACATGCTGGCACAGTTCCACAGAAATTCTAGAAAGTAAGAACAAACTTACGAAAGAAGTTGAAGTGTACAAGAGAATCCTATTCATTCAAGAAGTTGCATTCCCTTTCCTCTACTTGCAGTTACTTCCGTAGTCTCTAGATGTTTCTATGTTTGACTGATATCAACAGACAAGATGTCTGATGTTCATGCTCTGCATTGCAGAGGATACTTTTCTATGCAAAGTTCTCAAAGAGTAACTAAATACAGTCACCTACGCTACTGGCTGGGGATGTTTTCGCCTGAAAACGCACCAGATGACCAGAATTCACATACCTTGTGGGGAGATAACAATGATCTCGCATTAATGAACTCTGAACTTTGTCATCAAGCTTTACTTCTGGCTTCCGCAATATGAACCTAACATATGATTTCATATATATGATGGAGCACAATATATCCCTAGATTGTCTCCTCTCGTTCACTACACAGCAAAATGATTAAGGACAGTGATTTAATTTCCTTGCTGTTTGTCTCATGCAGACCTTCACGAGCTTTACTCAGAGTCCTCATAGAATGAATCATAGAATGCTTTGGGTTGGAAGTGACCTTTTAAAGGTCATCTTGCCCACCCCCCCTGCAGCGAGCAGGGACATCTTCAACTAGATCAGGTTGCTCAGCGCGCCATCCAACCTGGCCTTGAATGTTCATAGAATCATAGCATCATAGGTTGGAAAAGACCTCTAAGATCATCAAGTCCAACCATCCACCCAACACCATGATTCCTACTAAACCATATCCTGAAGTGCCACTTCTACATGTTTTTTAAACACCTCCAGGGATGGGGGCTCAACCACCTCCCTGGGCAGCCTATTCCAAAGCCTGAATGTTTCCAGGGATGGGGCCTCCACTACCTCTCTGGGCAGTCCGTTCCAGTGTTTCACCACCCTTATCATAAAAAAATTCTTCCTTATATCCAGTCTAAATCTACCCTTTCTTAGTTTAAAGCATTGCTCCTTGTCCTATCGCAACAAGCCCTGCTGAAGATCTTTTCCCCATCTTTCCTATAAGCCCCCTTCAGGTACTGACAGGCTGCTCTAAGGTCTCCCCACAGCCTTGTCTTCTGCAGGCTGAACAACCCCAACTCTCTCAGCCTGTCCTCACAGCAGCGGTCTCCCATCCCTCTGATTGTTTTTGTGACCTCCTCTGGACCCACTCCAACAGCTCCACGTCCTTCTTGTGCTGGGGGCTCCAGAGCTGGACGTAGGACTCCAGGTGGGGTGTCACGAGTGCAGAGTAGAGGGGCAGAATCACCTCCCTCGCCCTGCTGCCCACACCTCTTGATGCAGCCCAGGATATGGTGGGCCTTCTGAGCTGCGAGTGCACATTGGTGGCTCATGTCTAGCTTTTAATCCACCACCACCCCCAAGTCCTTCTTGGCAGGGCTGCTCTCAATCCCTTCATCCCCCAGCCCATATTGATAGTGGGGGTTACCCTGACCCAGATGCAGGACCTTGCACTTCACCTTGTTGAACCTCATGAGGTTCACACAGGCCCACTTCTCAAGCTTGTCCACATCCCTCTGGATGGCATCCCGTCCTTCTGCTGTGTCAGCTGCACCACTCAGCTTGGTGACACCTGCAAACTTGCTTGAGGGTGCACTTGATCTTGCTAAATCATTGACAAAAATGTTAAACAGCATTGGCCCCAGTACGGACCCCTGAGGGACACCACTTGTCACCGGCATCCATTCGGACATCAAGCCTTTGACCACTACCCTCTGGCTGCTACCTTCCAACCAATTCCTTAGCCACTGAACAGTCCACCCATCAAATCCATATTTCTCCAATTTAGAGAGAAGGATGTTGTGAGGGACTGCGTCGAAGGCTTTACAGAAGTCCAGATAGATCACATCCACAGCTTTCCCCTTGTCCACTGATCTAGCCACGCCATCATAGAAAGCCACTAGGTTGGGTCAGGCAGGACTTGCCCTTGGTGAAGCCATGCTGGCTGTCTCGAATCACCCCTCCCTACCCTCCATGTGCCTTAGCATATCTTCTAGGAGGATCTGTTCCACGATCTTCCCAGGCACAGAGCTAAGACTGACAGGTTGGTAGTTCCCAGTGTCCTCCTTCCCACCCTTTTAAAAATGGGCACAATGTTTCCCTTCCTCCAGTCACCAGAGACTTCACCTGACTGCCAGGACCTTTCAAATACCATGGAGAGTGGCTTGGCAATGACATCAGCCAGTTCCCTCAGGACTCTGGGATGCATCTCGTCAGGTCCCATAGACTAATGCACATTCAGGTTCCTCAGGTGGTCCCGAACCTCAGGCTTCTCGTAACAAAATCTGTTTCCTAAGAGATGAGCTACATAGCCTCTGTTTCTTAAGTTTATCTGTTCATAAAAGCGGTATATCCAAAGCAAGCCAGCCTCTAGAGACAGTAATTTTTCTTGTATGAATCAGAGATATAGGACAATAATAAGCATCATTAGTTTAAGCTTATATTTTGTCTAATTTGCAGTTTTAAGTCTAAAAAAATCTTTAAAAATCTGTTTTGTTCATATGCAGCTGTTTCATATCCTCACCTTGTCATACCGAAGTGCCTGCACAATCTGTGGAATGTAGAATAAAATGGCATCCTGAAAGAGAAAAGATGGCAGGGTTTGTATTGTTATTGTTTTAGTAGCTGAAAGGGAAGACAGGTCATATGCACAGAGAAAAGCTCCCTTCAGTTAGGTGATGAACAAAATATCATTGCCTCTTTGTTTTTAACTACATATATGCCACCCCCTCAAATTATTTTTCTGTCCATTTACTCCTTTCAAAAATATCAATAACCATGTATTTTACAGTCTTAATACAAGTCTGACAAGTGTTAAAAATCCAGCCTTCTGCTGCTTGAGAAGAAATACCTTTCCACTGAGAGAAGATTCAAAAGGAACAATTTGAGAAGAGCAGCCTTAAGAATTCAGCTTAGTGTGATTTATGACAAAAAAGCCGCAAGTACACACATCAGTATTATGCGTGACTTTAACTTTTCATCCCAATATATTCATATTCTGCAATGTCATGTGCCCATTTAGCATACATGTCTCTCCACGGTATTAAAATGAAGCCTGTGGGCACAACAACTAAGGCCATAACTCTACTTGGGGTGTTAAGTCTCTCTTGGAACTCATCTTACCGGAGGAAAAGATCGCAGGACTTTAACTCCATATTGAGCTGTTAGAGGATGAGGCGGATACATGCTTGAAAAATATGAAAGCCCAGTTGGTGGATCTGTTGGTGCCCAGCACAGAACATGGCTGAGCTCAGGTGCATCAGCATCAATTGTATGCCACGTAACCAGGTACTGAAAAAGCAGGTCAGACATGTTAGGAGTTTACAGCACCCAGCAATGTCTTAGTAATACACATCAGATAGTAATGCTACAATCTATCTTCCTACAGGAGGAGAAGTGAAACATGCTACATTTTATTTTACAAAACCACAGCTGTTTTATCTAAAGCATTTTTTTTCCCATGGAAATCTATCGGAATCGTCTCACCTCCCAGATCATCAGATGAAGTTAGTGAAGTCAAGTTACTAAAAGCAAAATACAGGAGTTCTAGCATAGGGAGAAAGAAGAACAGATGAGCCTTTTTGTAAAAGTCAAAAAAGGTTCAGTTTTCCTGTCATCTATTTTACAGGTGATGTAGAGAATGCAGCTCTTACAAGACTGTCCCTCATGTGACTAGAGTGCTTCACTCAGATCAGCATGAAGAGTCTCCTCCATTTTAAGAGGCTTGGCTTCTTGACACACAGAATGGGTTAAGCTTGAAAAATTGCAGCAGCAGCACTCACCAGTGGTCTTTTTACATATTATGCAAGAGGAACAGAAGTGATGGCTGTACTGCAAGTGATGAGTTTTGAGACATTTTGTGTATGGTGAGAATATACCCAGGAGCGAGATGTACCATTAGCTAACTAGCCACGTACTCTTATTACTGTGGTTCTTGCCTCAGCACCCTATTCCCACGGCTCTTTTGTCACTCTCTCCTACAGAGCTATGGTTAGCACTAGAACATGCACTGTGTTAAGTAAAGACTGTATTTTCCAATATATCTGGATGAAATTTGCATACTGGGGCCCTGTAATAGTACAAATATCCACAAGTACCTTTATTGCTTCAGGAACATCACTAACAGCTCCTGGGTCCAACCGAACCAGACGGGTCACTTCTGTTCCAATAGCGTCAGTGTTCTTAAATCTAAGTAAAACCAGGAATACAGTAACATTATTAGAAAATTTTGACAGTCTCTTCTATTTATGTGAAGATGAGGACAGCAAAACTATATGCTTAATAAACAAATAGTGCAACTACGAAATAATGCACACTGCGGGACCAATATGCTGTGAAAAGAGGATCCAGGAACAACTGGTTGTCATCCAATGCTTTTGTATAAACCACTAGTATTTTAGCCCACTGTTGGATTCTTGGCTGAAATATATTGTCTGGGATTCTACAGACACCAGTGTGCAGAACTCTACTTGCCAAAAACTATCACTGTTGTAAGGGGGAAAGAATTTCCTTTCCCTTCCGGAGCCAGCTATGCTAATTCTCCTGTAATACTTTTTGAAGTGTAAGCCAATACATAGCTAGAACACTTCATTCAAAGGTAATCTTAGCACTGTTTAAACGCTATGCCTGCTAATGGGTTAAACACTATTAAAAACCTCCATGATTTCTTCTGAACAAAACACTAAGTGTTAGCGAAGAACGGGTGGCAGGAAAGGAAGCTGGACTCCACTAGAGCCTGAGCCAAATGAGTATATTAAGTAATCTAGTGCTTTCCATTTCAAAGGTCTCAACCAGCTGTGAAAGAATGTAAGCGGGCTGTAGACAGCAGCAAGTGCCATCAGTACTTACAGTGTAAGTACTCACTCAACTTCTCAGGCAGCAAGAATTGCATCAGTTCTTTCTTTTGAAGTATCTCACCTGGAAGGCAGCTGCACAGCAAGATGAGGAGAAATGCTCCAAGCCAGATTTACATTATCCTTCCACTGCTTCTCACTAAGACTGATATACTTAGACCTCCAGTTCGCTACACTGTTTTCTCCAGTTTGATCCAACTCTAGCTCAGGAGAAGACAGTGGATTGTACCATGTGATTAAGCATTCAATCTCAGTAGCCTGAGGAAAACAGAAAAGAAAAAAAAAAAAAGTATTTTCTGGAAGAAGAAAAAACACTCCCCATTTCATACTTCATTTTATGTATCATGCAACAACAACAGGGTCTTAGAAATTCATGCAGTTTCCCCATTCTTCTGATGACCCACCAGCAATGAGAGCAGTAATGTTCTTCGCTTCATGTAGTACTTGTGTAGCTGCGTACCTCTGTTGGTCTTCTTAGACATTCCTTGAGAAAAGGATAAAAAAGTTTTCAGCGGCTTTTGTTCAGTATGTTAAACGATGCTTTCAAACTGTCCACACCTGGCAACATTAACACAGAAGAACTGAATAACCATAGGACACTTCTTAATTTAGATCAGAATGACTTCAGAAAGTCAGCACTGCAGTTACTTGTCGTACAGTCGCTCTCTGAACATACAGAGTACAACAGGCTATGGGGTTATCAATTTAGCCCATATTGCACTCACTTTAGAAACACGACAGCCTACTAAAAAGAAAGAGCATATAGTTTACAACTACAAAAACACAGCCCACAATCTAATATCTCTCTGCTGCCCCCAAAAAGCACTCGGGGCATGTTTGCACAAACAAAGCAATTTCCTTACAGGATTTCAATACATCTTGACCTCCAGTCTTGTTTCTTCTCCACTACAGAACTGAACATTCTATCAAAAAAACCCAGGTAATTTCAAAACTTTGCTGCTTGCTACCAGTGAGATTTTTTCCAGCCCATCTCCAAAGTTTGGCACTGGTAATTAAACACCTTGCCAGAAGAACAAGAGCCCAATGGTAAAGTTTAATATTGACTTTAAGCAATATCTGCATATAAAATATGCTGTAAAGTTGGCTGCAATGCACTAGTTACAATCAAGAAGATACCTGATTTTTTAGATATGGTTGACATGCCGCTGGATAAAGGGTAAGTATTTATCCATCCTTGTGTAGCCTGTTGCCGAGATCCAACGTTGATATCCAGGTTGCTCCTGGTGTCTTGATTATCTAACAAGAGAGCACAGATCTGATGTAGAACCCAACCAAAGAAACAACAGGCTTTCGAAATGGCTCATAACGGAACTCACCAGGCGGCACGAGTTGGCTGGCAGTCAGATACTTCTTGTCTGAGAACATCGCTGTCCAAAACTTGATCAATATGCTGATATCCTCACGAAGCCTCTTATCCCCTTGTGTAGGGAACTTTGAGGGACAACTTAAAGAAATCACACAAATAATGTGAAGTTTAATGTACTAGGAAAAAACCAAAAGCCACACAAATATAATCAAGTCATATTTCTTATTCTGACCAGAATCTACAAGGATGAGACTACACATCACTACATTTTATCCTCATGGCTATATTCTGTCTGACTGAATAAAGTCATATTTAAATGACTTTAATAAATCCTACTATAACTGAAAATTCAGCAGCAGTCTGTCAGCATCTTGGATTCATCTGAAATCTAATATCGTGACTGACGACCTCACATTCAGACATTCCCATCAATTATATTATTTTCTGTTGTGCCCATGTCAAGTGTTGAAATCAGCAGAATCTGTGTGGGTGTATTTTTAAGACAGTGAAACTGTATTTCAGCCACACAGTCTGTAACAGCAATTCTTTAAATCTTATAAATCTAGGTACAATTTTGCATACTGAATAAACTCCAAAATAAGGAAAGAAAGAAAAGAACAGAAACATTCCTGAAGGTACTACTTTATAAACCACACATAAAACCTGGAACTTATATCTAAGACTCTTTGCAATGGTTTATGAACTACACAAAAGCACAAGGAAAATAAACGTTTCTGTTAAAATGGGTGAAACAGGAAAGAGATAAGTTAAATCACTAGAAGAGAAAGACAGCTGCTGCTTTGAAGTATCATGGAAGGTTCAGGAAATCACATACACCCTTTCACTGAGTAGTTACAAATAAAAAAGTACCTGAAATAATCAAAGGCAGTTGAATAAATCTTTTCTCTCAAAACATTTCGAATAGTTGCGTTTGGAACCACATCAGCATGCAGCAAAGACAACCCCAGAGTCAGTAACCTAACAAGCAAAATAGTTACAGAATTAAAATTCTGGCATTCCCAAAACAGCGACACATGCAACACCATACGAACTACAGCTACAGCTGTAACTCAATTCAACTCATTGAAAAGCGTCTGTTTCAGAGCTCCTGGCAAACCGTTTTCATTATCATCAGTCTGTTCCTAAAGCTGTGACTAATGAACCACAGAAAATTGAAGTCTTCAAGTCACAAAAAGTGAAAACAACTGTTGGAGCAAAATTATCTCCAACTGATACATTGACTGGATCCATGGTGTGGGCATTTCACTGTATGAAATTATACCATGAAGTTTTCTGAAGCACCAAAAATGACTTTCAAGCTCAAGTTAGCTGCTTCTACTTTGAAAACAGAGCTTAGACTCTACATCATTCCAGGCTTTTAAAGGAATTTTCACCACTGGAAGCCAAGGACAAGTTATACATTTACTGAGTGTGTTAAGTTTTTTCTTCCACCTCTATAACCTTATTTCTTCTACCGAGGAAAAATAAAAAAACTACTCACTTAAATCGGGGTCCAATTGCTGCCACATGCCGATTCAAATTGCCTTTTGCTCCTCCAATGTTCAACGAAAGAGACCGCTGGAGCAGGCTGGAGAAGATCTCTATTTGGTCAGAACTGCAGTATTTGGCTATTTCAAATCTCTGTACCAAAAACTGAGAAAGAGAGAAGGACATGCCGTGCTTTGTTTGACCTTTTTTCATCTCAAAACCCCCCAGTCTCCTCTGTTTCAAACACCTTTCTCCCCCTCTATTATTATGCTCATCTAAAAAGACTGTCTCATAGCTTTGAGGCAGAAGGACTATCATCATGGCTCTACTCCCCTCCTGAATCATGAGAACAAATGGTGCAGAGTAGCTTAATACCAGTGTCACTGCAACACCACCATACGTGGGATGTTCAGAAGAAATACACACCTCTATCCAGATGTAATGCGGAGTCACCTCTGGTGGACAAGGCCTCGGCTGGCTCTCTTCTGAGGCTGCTAATGGATCTGCTTCTTTCTGCTCAGCAGAAAATAGGCCAACTTTCTGCTCCACTGTCATTTGCCAGGCTCCTGCCATTTCCCGCATGAACTGAAAAAAGGAAGATAACAGCATTTCTTGTTTCAAGAGCATCTTCTTACATGGAAAGCACAAGCACTCTCCACAGCACACACAACAATTTAATATATCAATTAAAATTCACTGCAATGTTAACGGAGAGGCAGAAACAGGTCTATACATCCCACCCGATATAAAATGTTTCTTTCACATCCTAAATTACGAAAGGAAGAAAGACTCCCCCAAGAAATTCAGCTAGTAACAGAAAGACTAAGAGCAACAGCAGACAAATGCTGTAATTTTGTTGAGGAGACAGCACTGTTAGATCAGCTGGTACCATCTACCCTCCTGCTCTGCTAAAGGTTACTGCCTCCAACTCCAGGACAGCAGAGACAAGCGTATGCCAGGTTCTCATGTACTGCAGGACACAGTTCGGCCCATGAGCACACACAACTGACGAAGCGCGCAACACCAAGATGGCAGATAATTCACTTTTGCTGAACCCACTCTAGGGAGCGGCATCCTCTGGTAGAAAGCAGGCCCAGCAACCAAGGGTGCTTATCTGATCTCCTCAACAAGATACAAGACATTTCCCAGAAGCATAAGAGAAAAGAATTAAACTGATGCTTAAGAAGTTGAACACTAAAATGTGCATGTAAACTGAGAAAGTACATTTAGATTGATAATTATCTCCAGCAAGTGAAACACTCAGTGCTCAGTAACTGGAGCAACTACCTGAGGCAGCTTTCTCACCATGTATGGGCTGTCACTACACCATGCTGATTTGCTTTATTACTACTAGGTTCATCCCCACATCACAAAATACACCTGGTCTGGCCTGTTACAGGATCAGGACATTTGCAAGTCTATTTTTTATGCAAGGGTGCATTGCCAGATACCAGAGGCTTCGACTGATGAGCAGGGACATTGATTTCTTTGTTTTGAAACACCATTCTACAAATTGTGGGAGTTTCGAAGCTGATTCATGAGCAGCTCGGGCATCTCGGCAGCAAAGTAAATTGTACAGCTGAGATCCTAACAGATTTCCTTTGCTGTATCATTCCTGCTGCTGAGAAAGATCAGTTTCCCACAGTCCGCTTCGTGAGGGTGCTCAGACTTCCAACAATACACGAACAGAGATCTCCTGGCAGGCTAAAGTGATTAACAACGCATTTAACATCCTTACTTGACACAGATCACAACAGCTGTGAATCTCTCAAAATTTTCTCTCTTCCTCCCTTGCAGGGGCAGAGAAAGAGTTGTTAAATAGCTTCTTACCGGCACTTCTATTCCATTCTTGGCAGCAAGCAGCCACTCCCAGCAAGCAATTGCTGTTTCCATGCCATGTTCATTGAACATTCGCAAGGGTCCCCAACACAGATGATGAAGGAGCTGGGGATCACAGTCTGAAAACAAACATTCACTCAGATTTCTCCAACAGAATAAATAAGTGCTTTTCACATCAGCATTAAATTGGCATGCACAGTATGTAAGAATCAGTTCCTAATAAATAGCTTCTAGTTTAAGAAGGTTTCTCCCCAATATAAGCCTAATTGAAAAAACTCAAAACACAGTTTTGCTTCAAGTTGATGCGTACTGGGTTTGTATACAGATGTTTTTTCTAGTTTATTACTCTTGGCATTCACATCCAGAAGGCAGAACTCCTTTTGCTTTTCATTACCTTTGCTGCTTATTAGCAGTGCAGTCAACTTAAACATAGCCTGGGTGTAGAATTCAGTGTGGCCTGATTCAAGAGCATCATTCAGCTCTTTGACCATCAGTTTATTCAGGTCAGATGTTCGTCCTGTAGCATTTGAGAACTGAATCATTCCAGAAACCTGTAAAATACAATGGGTTTTTCAACAGAGAACAGCATTTTTTGGAATCTAGTTTGGTATTGGTTGTGTGCTAATTAAGGAACTCCACAGACAGAGACACCTTTTGTTACTACTTTGCTAAATCTTTAGCTTTATCTGCAATCTAAGAACTTGCTGCAAGACCAACAGTAAAATGTTCTGTATAATAACCTTACGCAGATTATACCCTTTATCTTGAAGGAATTTAACTTTCGAGTTTGCACTTAAAATAACACAGAACCATACAGTAATTTAGGTTGGAAGGGACAGTAAATTAGGTTAGAAACCAAGCCACAGATCATGAAAACTCAACCCTCACAAGAAATCCTGTACTTACCTCTCCAGCATAGCGGTTGCGCAAATTAAGAGAAGCCATGAAGTTGGAGTAGTCCTTCTTCACGCAAGTTGGTCTTTCAGTTAGCTGGGTTGCCTATGATCAGACCACATATAGCTCTTTATACTGTTCATATCCAACTATTTGTCTTTTTTTCTATTTATACATTCACTTATGTTTTAAGTTCAGTTTTCTTTATGCTAATAAACAGAATTGTATCATGACTATTTGGTATAACAGTACCGACACTGATAAAAATGAAATAAGGAACACATGCATGAATTCCATATATACAGTTTGAAATATATACGTGTTTGTATGTACTTTTTGAAAGACCAAAAAAAGGCATAAAAAGGCTAGAATCTCTGGGACTGCTGCTCCCTTTTCATGAACAGGTAAAGAAGACAGAAGAGCAGATGTGACCTTGGTTCTGCCCTCTCCACGCAACAGCTTGCCGAATTGACAGTAATGCAGTGAAAATATTTTGTTCCTGTCTTTAAAAAGTGCACTAGCAATCCATGCTTCCCTTTGCAGAAGCACTCAGGAATTTGTGACTCAGAGGTTTCTCCTTAAAAACAAACAAAAGAATGACTCTTTATACTGTAAAATTAATTTGTATATTGACAATTTAATACTAAAATACAAGGCCAACAAAAATTCAACACTCCAGCAATGTTTTGCTTCAGTACCGCTAATGGCTAGTGTGACTCAGCAGTGGATAAACGTTTGAGAACTAGTCTTACTACATGTCTTGGATATAAAATTTGCATACTATAATCTTTGCATCAGTGATGTCCAGTCCATGGGAATAAAGCAGGAGGAAAAACTGCTAGCAATCGGAAAGGTTTCTGAAAGACCTTTTGTCACTTGATTAACAGGCAGGAGGGCCCTAATCAAAACAAATACTGTTAACATATTAAGAAAATGAGAAAGTTGTTTCTCTTATTTCCTTTCTAGTTGTAAGGTTTCTAGTTTCTTCCAGCACAGCCTTTATTCTATCAATTATTTTCACCATGCCCCTTTAAGGAACTATGTGACTGCACTCCTGAGTCCTGGGAGTTCTTTATCCTATTTACATTCAGTGACTAGCGCTGTCTACAAGGATAACTGTAACAGAGAACCAAAAGGACATCCTGTAAAGCTGGGTGTGGAGGCAGCTTCAGAGCTGCTGCTAGAAAACAAGCCAGCTGATGAAACAATAGATTACACTGGAAGTTTCTCCAGGAGATCAGAAATTACAATCATAAATGAAAAAACCCCAACTGTAAAAAACTCCATATAACTGCATGAAACGTTCAATGCAAAGCACGTCTAGAATGAACTTACGTAAAACTCTGAGCAAATGGGTGTCACCCGAAACTCACCTACATTACTCTAGAAAGCAGCTCATTGCAGTCTTACACAAAGATACTACTTTCAAATCATTAAAAATCATCTTGCTTGCTACCATCTTACTTCCCAGTATTTAACACAACAACATGATTGGAAGATACCTTGATATGAAGTGGAAAACAATAAGTTATCTTTCTGAGTAATGTTGAAGTGCTATGACAAAGGTGATTTAGAAAATCTGTATTATGTGGCTACACTGAATGTTACAAAATCAACAGTCATAGCTATACAGGTGCACAAACAAACAAACAAGAATTGTGCTCAGTACTCACGCCCAGGGTGGTGTTCTGTCTGTTGTAGCCTGCGAAGTGCAACACGCTTTCTGTAGCCATAGCCAGTCCCGTGTGCTGGGACAAACCTGAGACCCAGTTCTGATGTTTGTTTAAGTACTCCTGATGACAAAACAAAACCCAAGATGATTCTATTACACCAAATTCTGCTTCTAAAGCAAATCCAGCATGATCAACTGTGCACAAACCTGTTATTTTCAAGATACTCAGGTTTGGACTACATCAAAAATCACATCAAATCAAAAATTCTAATTATTCTCTGTAAATGCTGTAAAGGAAATCTTAGAACAATAGAAAAAATTAAAATGATGCCTGGATAGCCTGAAAAAAAACCCCATCCACAATTCTAATTTTGAAGATCTACAAAGATCAAATTCTTTCACAGAAGCAGGCTCATTACCTGCAGATGAGATTTTGTAACTGAGGGAGCCCACTTCATTGCTTCTTGCAGAATCATCCCACAGCGTGCAGCAAAATCCTTGACTATGCTCTAGAATTAGAAAGCATTGATACAATCGGTAAAATACAGGGCATTTAACAAGAGGCACTGGTTTTAATGGTGTAGTAAGTAACAGGGAATAAGGCAGGCTGCAGCAACATGATACGGTTAATATTTTCTGTAACTATTAAATGAACCCTTGGTAAGCAAAGAACTGTCATTCTTCAAGTCAAGTAAAATAGTAAGATTCAGCAAAACATAAATACCAAGTGTCATATTGCATTAGAAAAACCTTACCAAGAGAATTATTATTAAGGAAAGGACAATTCAGAGTAGCTCACTAATTTATCTCCTTGTTGTTTGATAAATCAAGGAGGACCACCTACCTCTCTGGCTTCATGCGTGTCAGGGACAGTTATTCTATATGGAGCATCAGGAATGTCATAGTATGGCTGGTCCTTGTGAATGTCCTAAACAAAACCAATTACCAATTTTCAATAAGATAAAATGCACCATCACTTAACTTGAATACTACAGGTAGCACTCCCCTCAAACAAGAAGTCTGATTTACCAAACCTTTTTGCTAATACTTGCTCTCAAAGTCAATCTGAACAGCTCTAAGTTTGGTTTTCAGTATAAATAATTTTAAAAACCCAAAGCCCTTTCCTCAACATATACTACAAAAATCAAACTCTGTAAAGCATTTCCATCTTAAAAAATATGACTACGTCATAAATCCAAGGAACATGGATACACATACACAGACTGTAAAGAATATAATCTGACAACTGTAATTCATAAAAAAACCCACAAACCAAAAAAACCCACCACGAAACTTTTATTTCAAATGAGAGGGTTCAACAGTTACAACCCATAATAGGTAACGCTGTATTTTATTCTTGATGCTAAATTTGACTTTCTGAACGACATTCGACAACAAATCTCTAGCACTAGTTTTACTACTCTGAAACAGAAGTTCAAATGCAATCCTTACTTCACAGAACTTAAGATTTTTTTATCAGTCTTGGTGATGGCAGCAAAAACAAATTCAGAACTCAAAGAAGTATCAAACAAATGAAAAACAAAGCAAAAAAATTCAGTTGTACTACAGGAAAATGGAAATAAACATTTTATTTCCCTAACAGCATTACTAAAAAAAGGAACTTACTGCACTAAGAGACAGTGACAGTGTCTGCAGAATATCTAGCATGGTCTTCAGCACAGTTCCACTCCACAGCAAATGAGGAAATCTAGAGCAAGACAGGATTCAGAAACACAATAACCATGGAGAGCTGAGGAAGCAAATTATTTTATCAAGAAACGGAGCTGCTCACAGAGCTAGCTATATTCATCACCAGGTAAGCTCACACTCAGCAGAAGTCACAAAGCTTGTCATGCCTCACAACAGCCTAGCTCAACACAGAGTGAAAAGCTCTCCAAGAGCAAGCTCAGTAGAGCTATTTCATAGGAGTTCAGATTGCACTTATGTCACGGGCTTTGCTCCATCCATGGCAATACTAAGCAGACACAGACACTGTAAGCAGGAGTTTCAGAGCCCAGTTAAAAATACTACTGAATGTTATTTTTCAAGCGCATGTTTCAGCAGAATTATCAGCCAAGCAATCCCTTCAACTGACATCATCAATTGTGTAAGTAATCACTCAGCAGTCAATGTGAAAAAAGAACAGGAAAATTAAACCTATACTCACTTGTCTACCAGACCAGATAAGTATTTGTCTGCAACTCTCCTGATTCTCTTGTGAATGTGGTTAAAATTCACCAGCAAGAACTGAGCATGTCTCTCCAACTCTTCTTCGTTCTCCTTAGTTTTAGGCTAAAAAGCAGGCCAAAGAGAAGTATGAGGCTCTTAAGAAAACACACAAGCTCACTTTGATAAACTGAAATAAGAGCATATATGCAAATTTAAACTTTAGTTTCCACGTAACCTACTTTATCAGCCATCATTGTCAGGAAAGCTTCAAACACCTTATCAGCAACAGCTATCACACACTGCATCATGCCTGAGGAATTGAGAGAGGTGACAGGTTTGATTATCAGAATTACATTTGCTTTATAAACCATGCTTAACAGTTAAAAAGTGTTTTTGCTTACTCAGACAACATTGAACCAAGCCTTTTCAAAACAAAACCAGTCTTCTTGGCCAGAATAAAGCAACAGCGATCTAGTGAATGTGATTCATGTCGTTCTACAGTTGCTTGACTTGTTTTAGTTTTGCATGCCTGGGGATAACCTCCTACTATCTCAAGTTGCAAAATAACCTAGACAAGTAATCTTACCAGATTTGTCTTTTTGAATTGCTTTATCCTCAAAATAGCAAAACATAACCTGGAAGCGATCTTGGTCAGTTGAACGCAACACCCTAGGAAAAGCAGAGTTTCACGGTTTGAGTGGTTTTGGCTTTTTGTTTTAGTACTTTTTTTTCTTTAAAAAAACTTCAACAGAAACCTACTTATTTTAATGACACAGTACAAACCACACACATACGGCAATTGTTCATTTCATGATAATTTTAAATCTACACACAAGTAACTGTGATATTGCTATTTGTTTCTACATTCAACTAACAAGGCTCAGATCATAAAAAGCTGGTTTGTCACTGAGAGGGTAAGCTTCACACCTCAGGAGTGGGAAACCTGATGATGATGCACTTACACAATCACCACAAACATATAAACATGGTACAGTCTTTGGTATTTCTACAGGCTTTGCATCTGTTGAATTTGCATATGATGGAAATACCACTTATAAAAAAATTGTTTCTAAAATACAACCAAGACGTTTCTGGGAATGGTTTTCCCTGTTGTCAGTTACTGTCACAGTAAAACGTGATGGAGAAGTTTCTTTCTACTTTCCTCACTGCTAGACTTCCACCTCAGCTTTCAGCTGCCTACTTCTTTAAACAGACTTTTAAAGAAAACAAAAAAAAGTCTGTGAATTCAGTATGTTTGATTAGTACAACCATACACACTCCTGAGGGGAAAAAAAGTACACTACGAAGAAATTTTCTCAGCTCCCAGATTACACTGATCTCGCTGAACAGGCGAGTGTTTACACTGTCCTTCAGAGGCGCAAGCACAACACTCTGCTTGCAAGACATTCCTTTAAAGCACCCTTTTGTCCATCTTTTATCAGCTCTTATACAGAGGAGATCCCACTTTTTGGGCCCTACTATATTACTCCACCCTTTTTATCCACTCTAAAGGCATTTTTGCACAGATGAATTCCCAGTCTCGGAATCTTCAATAGAGCTAACGTGACTCAAAATACTGATTCTCATTTATCTTAGTGTCTGGCAATTTTGACCTGGAACATACACAGTTTTAAATTTTTTTTTTTTTTAATTGATCAGAGAAAATAACTAAATATATATACCTCATATACTCTAGGCGGTAAACAGAAAGGAGATAGGTAGACATGGCAAAGTCCAATTTATTGATCAATGCTGACACTTCTGGAGGAGGATCCAAGAGATTTATTATGGTACTCCGCAATTCATTTAATTCAGCCTAGAGATGAATACATGAAGTTATCTGAAGTGGAAGTACTGTATTAGTTTGTGTTCTGAAAACATTAGCCTTCAATTATTGCTCTTTTTACTTTTAACCTTCACAAACAATACGCCAGAATGCTTCTGTCTGCAGACTAAGACCAACCTGCTTTGACTCCACAAGTCACGATTCTTCAGATACAGAATTAAAGAGAATGCAATATTGGAGTCCAGCTCCCTGCTGAAATAACTGCTCATTTCCATGCAGTTCTACCAATTAAGAAATACGACTCCTACACTAAATACATGTAATTTTGATCAACATCAACCTCGTCCAGCTTCTGAAACTTCACGGGTCTGTTCTGCCAATTTTTGATGTCACAGCATTAAATACCTAGGCACAATGCAGATTTCTGTATTACTTGGGAGCCAGACAAAGACATTTCATAAGCTGCAACATCTCCACTTTATACTGCTACCACAAATAGTCTTCAGGCAAAATCTATCCTGCAAACACCAGGGAGAGAGAACTACATCAGTATCAAGCCAGAGGATGAAAAGGGGAAAACCTCACTCAGTATTTCTTTGAAAGACCAAACGTGTTGTTTCCTTCCAAAGTTTATTGTTGTTTGTTTGTTTTTAACAGCGCAGGCTTTGTCTGTCTGATACAAAATGGATGAAAAACTATTAAAAGGCTTCCACCTCCACAAAGACTTGGTTTCCACACATAATCAAAACAGTGTAGCTGCCACCCTAAACACTTGTATTAACGTACAATAAAACTAAACCCAAGCTATTTACATTACTCTTACAACAGCAGTGTACTTAAAACAGCTGTTTTTCACTAATAAGAGGCAGGTTGAATAGATATTGTGCTATTTCAATATATCACGGTTACTATATCATTTAATAGTGTCCGACATTATGTGGAAGGAGATAATAGAAGAAATTAATTCTTACAGAAGTCACGGTATCATTCTTCATAGCAGAATTGTACTGAAGAACAGATCGAAGTGGTTCTTTGCTGGGAAATGTGAGTAATGGAGACTTGGTGGCAATTTCACATACACCCTCATACCATTCTTCTGGCCAGAGACCTGAAGCACAAGTAAAAATAGGAAGGCAGGGTGGGGGAGAAAAACAATGTCGAGATTCACAAAGTTAACAGGCATTATCAAGCTTTGTACTACTTCCTAGGGCCAATTTTTCATGCATTTAAGCACAAACACTCAACAGAAGTGATCCAGGTTCCAAACATAATAAACATGCTCAGGTAATTCCAAGTGAAGTTTCTCAATAGATAAGAAGTTCTACCTGACTACCATTGTACTACACGTCTGATCTTCCATTTCAGGAACTTAGCTATCAAAACTCATACTTAACTAAGGCTAACTGCTGTATTAGCTTAGAAAAAGAAAACCTAAGTACAAGAACAAGTTGTACTGTGCTCAATCTCCTAGCAAAACAGATCAAAGATGTAAAGAAATCCTATCAGAGAGCTGTCGTGTAAGCTGTTGGCTTTTTAATATCTTTATGCCTGTAACTTTTCTTCAGCCTACTGTGAACAGCTGGCACTTACATTTAGATTCATCAAGAGTTTAAATGCGAGCAGCAACACTGCTCTCTTAGAATTTACTCTACCTGATCCTTCCACAGCAAATCCCATCAGCACTGAATACAACCAGAAGTCACGGAACAGCTTTTGCAACCTGGGCTTGGCCTCCTTGATGGGTGGCAAGCGTCTAGTGAGCTATCAAAGAAAGAAAAATTAACATCAGAAAATGGTGAGAGTTACAATAACTTCATTCCATGCTAAGGAATTAATTCATGTACCTTCTTTACTATGATTTACAAAGGTAATATTCTTTGTCACCTACGAAAATTAGTATGTTGCTGCTATTGTTATACTGAAGAAAATTAGATCTTGTTACAATATCTGAAATGCTAACATTTGAGATGCCTGAAGTAAGAATTTCCCTTGTTTTACACAGCAATTAATACCACACTGACACAGTAATCTCTAAGAGAATACATAATATTAGTATACTATCAACTGCAGAGAGGAAGACACCACATGGTCCTTTAAGCTGTGTTGAAGACAATGCCATGCAGCTTTGCTTCACTGCAAAGGAACTCAAAACCAAATAAATATTAGTCCAAGATATTTCTGGTTGCTATTGTTTATTGGCTTTGTGGAAACACATTGAGGCACCAATTGGGGATCTTTCATTGTTTGCACCCACGCACACATGACATCAGTTCTGGAGAATTTACTATCTAAACAAGCAAGTAAAAGAGCATTATTTTCAACCCATTTACTAAAATTCTCTGACACTTTTTGCACCAACAGTTGCTACCACTGGAGGAGCACAGTTTATACTTACAGCCAACATGATATGCAATTTTAGATAAATTTGTATAACATAGCTCATAGTGTGTTATCCTAAAAAGTGTTAGGAGCACAGGCAGTGTTTAAAAAGTGAAAGAAATGGCCCATTAAACGGCGAGTTTTATTCGATATGACTGCATATCATTACTGTAAACTTCATTAAGAAAATGTTAGATCCTAATCTAGCTTGAAGAAATTTTCTCTAACTGTACAATAATTCCCTTGAGGTATGAAAGCCAGCAGTGCTTCAGTGAAACCTTATACAAAGCCAGCTTTGGATATATTTGTCAATCACGAGGCAGACTGTTCATTTAAAAAAAAAAAAAAAGAAAAAAATTCCTCTATTATAGTAAAATTAACCTGAGTTTAAGCTGGTGAATGGGACTACAGTAAAAAGTTGCTTGTGCAACAGAAAATTTTGCACGAATACAACGTGGACTGAAGAAGCCTGACCATCCCAGCCATCGAGCCCTCAGCTGTATTCGCAGTGAGATGCTCCCCATTTCAGCACGAAATAGCAGCAACGTGGCTTTTACTAGTCACTAACAGTCAAGTTTATGTGCGTGCTTGACTTTGAAACTTCACATACACCCCAATTTTTGCTCAAAGATCTTCCTCAAAAGTGAACAAGTACCTGCAAAGCCATAAAAGTAGTTCAACAAACAACACACAGTTCAGCAGAGATCACTAGGCAAGGGAGGGATTTTGGCTGACAAAGTAAGTTCAGCAGTGTTTGGTTTAGAGAATGTTTACTTTGGGAGATACACAAAAAACTAGCATCAAAGTTCAGATTTAAACCCTGCCATTCCCCTCACTTGAGCTATTCAACACATCCTTTCCATACAGTGGCTTAAAGGTAAGCATCATTTACATCTCCTGTTATTTTAGGCAGATCTGACCAAAGACATAGATATATTGCAGAGTAGGGGAATGTTTTGTCGGTTTAAGTGCAGCTAAGCAATAACTGAACATCGGTGAAGAACAGAATGTAAATTTGGGAACTACAGCCAGCAAATTCTTCTAGGCCAAAAGCAGAAGACATTTATCAACAGTTACTGGACTGAGTATCTCAGCCCTAAGGGCCTGACTTCTGGGGGTGGGGAAGAAAAGTCACGAATTCATGAAGAAACCACAAGAAAAAGACTGACTCGAGTTGTTTAGTCACAGTGTAAAAATCATTTAAAAAGGACCTTCTGTGGATCATTCGTTGTTGCAAAAGAATTCATTTTTTGTATGGGATAAACACCTTAGATGCCTTCAGGATTTCAGGCTAATTAGTTCAAGAGGAGAGTTTTGAAAATTAGTTCAGTTACTTCAGTCCTGCTACAACAAGTTTGAAAATATTTTCCTTCAAGCACTGGTTTTATTCACAGACGTACAGGTATGTATATCTATATATTTTACTTCTACAGAACAGCTCTTTGGACCAGTTGCTAATTTAAAAAACATTCTAATCAGCATCAGAGTAAGATTTTTGTTTTAACAGTGCAGTCCCACTAATGACATTTAGTGCAAATGCACATCTTTCTCTACGTTTGTTGCTAAATCCCTGTATCGCCTTTATTCCATCAAATCTCAGCTTTGCTCTTTCAAAGATACTCCGAAAAAACTCCCATTTTTTGCTGTAGCTACAGAATGTCTGTTTTTCAAATTCTTAAGTACCTCTCACTCTTCTGGTGTGCTCCTTTAGTGGATGCTGAAATACACCAACAATGATGACCTATACGGGAGGAGGTCAACAAATTCTTTGTCAGGCTGGAGGCATTATCTAAGCAAAACTGATTACCAATAAAACAGATTTATCCATCTAATTAAGCTCTGTTCCATGGCGGGGGGGGAACTGTTGAATAAGGTAACTATAGACTTTCTGCTGTGACAGAATTCAGCGCGGACCCAAAATCAGGGTAAAGATAACTAAAATTCAATTACCCTATGCTCTCTCAACTCTGTTCTGTTGCCTTCCAGGTTTTGACCTGTCAGAATGAGGTTCCTATTTCATCTGCTTGCCCTGGCTCTCACCATAACCTCCACGTTTTGTGGAGTCAAGGACTTCACTGAGCATTTTGAAAGTCTTAAGGATGCACAGCCACAGGAAAATGGGACGTATGATATGCCAGATTTACCGCCGGAGTTCCACAGAGAAAACACTATCACTAATGACTTGATTCCTGAAGAGGAGGAGGAAGAGGACTATCTAGATCTTGACAAGATACTGGGTGACGACGACTACAGTGATATTATTGATGCTGGCCCATACATGGTTTCTGAAATTCAACAAGGAAATATTCTTGAATTATTCCAAGGCAAAACCAGAATCCAGCGCCTCAATATCCTGAATGCAAACTTTGGCTTCAACCTTTACCGCAGTGTGGCGGACAAAGCCAACTCTTCAGAGAATATTCTCATGGCTCCTGTTGGCATTTCCACTGCAATGGCTATGATTTCTCTGGGTCTGAAGGGTGAAACTCACCAGGAAGTATTATCTGTTCTTGGCTTTCAAGATTTCGTTAACGCCAGCACCAAGTACGAGCTCATGACTGTTCATAATCTCTTCCGCAAACTCACTCATCGGCTCTTTAGGCGCAATTTTGGTTATACACTGAGGTCTGTCAATGACCTTTATATTCAGAAGGACTTTTCTATTCTGAATGATTTCAGAAACAATATGAAAACATACTACTTTGCTGATGCCCAACCAGCTGATTTTTCGGATCCTAACTTCATAACTAAAACCAATGAACGCATCTTGAAGCTGACCAAAGGATTAATAAAGGAAGCTCTTGTGAATGTAAACCCTACAGCACTGATGATGATTCTTAACTGTCTTTACTTTAAAGGTAAGGATCTGTTATTTCCATCTTGGAATGGATTTTCTCATTTGGCAGTTCACCACATACTTCATTAGAAATCCCAGACTGAACTTAAATCTAGTCTACAGTTCAAAAAAGCCTTTTTACTCCCTCAGTTAAGAACAATCTGTGTTATTAGTCCATTTTGGTATGTTCTGTAGCACACTGATGTTCCTGTCATGCCCTGAAGTTAGTGGGTGTTGTACAAATACATCAAATGCTGATTACATCCAACACCTTGTAGTCTAGAAGTGAGATTAAAAAACAATCTATGAATGCAGAATATCCTCAGAAAGCATAAGCTTTGTAGGAGTCTTAGATGGTGAGATATTAATTCATGTGCAAGTTCTTAGTCACATTCAGTCCTGCTTCAAGTTATTGGCTTCAATGAAATTGTACAGACTCATTTCCGTTAAAACACTTACCCATTCAGGGTTCACAGGAATTACTGTACAGAATTTCAGCTTAAACTATCTTTTTTTATATATGATCAGAGCATGATCCTTGTCAACAAGCCTATGCAGAGGACTGATGAGAATAACCAAAGCAGTATTCTTCTAAAACTAAAAACAAATGCATTCACTAAGTGAGATATTTCTATTAATTCAGCATGAACTGTCTGCTGATATGGGATTCTACATGTTTCACTATAGGCTGAACAGTTCAAGAGGCTTGAAGTAAAGACTGTACAATATACTCTTATTACAAATCCTTATTTTCAATTTCTTTACATTTAAAATAAGAGTCTGTGGTGAGATTTTCAACATTGGTTATCTGCCTCAGGTTGAAAGTTTGGTAATTCTAAAAAGGTATTAAATGAGCAAAAGGTGGGAGATGCCAATGAAAGAGGAACTAAGGAAAAAAAAGGAGATCTGTTACTGACTAAGATGAAAATCAGATGAAGGTACCTTTTCTCACTTACTTCCTTGAATAATGCCACGTCTCTTTAAAAGATCTGAAGCAGTCACCAGCATAAAATCCAAATAATCCCCTAATTCTGAAGTATTATCCAAAAGGGGCTTACTTGTATCCTTAAGTACATCTCTGACTATTGTATACATGGCTTTACTGTCCATCAGATCATCCCAAGAAAAGGACTATGCAAAGTGAAACAGATACTTTTTTTTTTCTCCACAATTTGGTTAAATTCAAAATACCTTTTTGTTTTACTGTGAAGTTATGAAATACCTGTGCTATCTCAAAATAACAAGAATGCCATAAAAAATTAAATAACTTTAGTACTGGAACTCTTCAGTCATCAAGACCAAGAAGACTTTTGGCTTTTTCTTCTCCCCATGGAGTCCTGTTAGTCCAAATTGCCGTAGTGCTGTCTGCTGAAGGCTGTAATTTCTAACCCTCGAAACCAAAAAGATCAATTCTATATTGCTGTCTCCCATTCTTTCAGCTTATACTGACAGTCTCCTGGTAATTATATTTCTAGTGGAACCTAACTGTTTAAAAGCAAGTTCTGCTCCTGGGTTTCCTAGTTTCCCCACTAGTCCTTCCAGATGTGCTAACTTCTGTCCACATCTTTCCATTTACAACATTTACACTGTCTGCACCATTGCAGTCAAGCTCTGGTTAAGCCCTCAGAGCTAAGAAACCTATGAGTATTCTCAGGTACACAGAGATGCTCAGTACAAGCAATACTGAGTGGTGGGACACTTGCCAAACACCATGAAGTCTCAAGCTCCTTTTATATTAAAAACCATCGAGAAACTATTGGAAACTATTCACTATTGTAAGAAGCAAATTATACCTTGTATAGGTGTCCAATCTACTTCCAGCTGAGATCTACCCTCCATTCTGCAGAGGTCTGAACAATCATTTATGAGCTTCCTAACAAGTAGGAGTTGGTTATTTTAGCCACGGTAGATCACAGCAGCTTTTGATAACTGACAAATTTTGACAGGTCCGAAATTACTTGTCTGAGATTCTAGTCATGAATGCAAGAGAGAAGTCAATCAGCGGAGACAAAATAAGCCACCACAGATGGATTCAAAAGACATCTTGGTGGAATATTCCAAACAAGAAGTCACAAAAGTCACAAAGTGCCAATGGGTTTCAGCTGACCCAGAAGACCACATGCCTCCTGCTGCAGAACAGTATTTTACTCCAAGACAAAAAAAAAAGACATTTGCAAAGCTGAAGTCAAGAAAAAAGTTCTCCGGCTCCTCTCTGTTACTAGGAAGAACTAATAAATGTTCCCCATTCCTCAGGTGATGACTGTGCTGCTGAAGCTGCGCTGGCCCACAGCAGCTTCATGTCATTAGCTAGCTGGAGACCTATTCTGCTCCCCGAAGAACAGCCAGATGTTGGGTTTTCCTGAGAAGTGAGACAATTTGTTTGGGAACAGCATAATCCATTTTCTGTCCCATTCCCTTCAGAATATTAACCAGTCTGATCACTTGTCAAACTGCTCCCCATCAGCCCGACATATGAATGAAAGTTGGACCTAAGGCTTTTTCTGTTACTTCACAGTCAGCTTGGCAGTCAGACTGAGGATCTCAGAATCACTTGCAACCTTTTAAAAAAAGGTTACCAATTAACTCTCCACACAGTTGCAGTCACACTTCCCATGTACTTGCTTGCCAATGGTGACCTAAAATCCATAGTTTTAACAGGAAATACCAGTAACCCTATTTCCACTATCAGATTCTAGCTTTGTCTGCCCATTAAGAAAGAAATAATGTTTTTTCCAGAGCCACGGTTCTGAAGAGATCAATAGGAACACCACTCTAAAAAAGCACCTTCTTTTACACAGTGAATAAATATTTGGAGTACCCAAAGAATCTTCACATAGAAAGACTGAGACCCTGATGGCAAAGCTTTCTGGGCTGCAAAACATGTTGAATTGCATTCTTTGGGCATAAACCTGTCAGATGACAGGCTCTTTTAAGTCTGCTGAAATCACATCAGTTTGGGTCATAGAACTAATCAGCCAACACACAAACTTTTCAGGATGTGTTATGATAGTTAATTGCCTTGAAGGGATTAAGTGAAGGTAATGCCTTCAGCGTAATATCTCTTAAAACTTTATGCAGAATTAAAACTGCCATTACTTAGCTTGATGTACCAATAACATGCTTGAAGCAGTCTGCTTCAGTACTGGTTTCAAGTATCAAATGTCTCTGAAAGTACAGCTCTGTCGGTTGTTCCACTACGCACAAGCCCTGTCAAGTATTTTGCATCTGTTTAAACTTTGTAATTTCTAAGTTCCTTGCAGAAAAAATAGTACACACCAAACTCTTTCAGATCTCCAGTTTGTGTTTACCGGCTTGTGTAATTCAGAGCACCCAAATCTGATAAATGTTAAGTTAGAAAGCCAGGAATTTTAAAGTCACTTTAAAACTTGTCTTCTTATTCAGGCTTAACTGAAATCAACAGTCTCCTACAGTATTCTTTATTCACATGAATTAAAGTTTAATGTAAACTGTTATCCTGGGAATATTTTATTAAACAAAGATCTTGGGTTTTTTTGTTTATCTGTCTTCTGCATTGTATTAACAGGAACTTGGGAGAATAAGTTTCCAGTGGAAATGACAATGAAGAGAAGTTTCCGACTGAATGAGAAGCAAACAATAAAGGTTCCTATGATGCAGACCAAAGGGAACTTCCTCGCTGCCGCAGACCCTGAGCTAGATTGTGGTGTGATCCAGCTCCCGTTCGTGGGGAACATCAGTATGCTGATTGTACTTCCACACAAACTCTCTGGCATGAAAGCACTAGAAAAGCAGATAACACCTCACGTGGTGGAAAAATGGCAGAAAAGCATGACTAACAGGTATTTGCTGAAAAGTACATATTGTTAAAGTCTTCATGTATTTTCTTGATGAGATTGACAAGGGTAAGTAAAGAGCACAGAAGATAACATACGACATTTTGATTAAAAACTTTAAACCTTAAACAAAAACCCAAAAAAGATGGATTTATTAAATTAAAAATCAGGACTAGTGATCTCTCAAAACTTAAATGCTGTCAAGAAATGAAGGATGACTGAGGTGGAAAATTCTAATAGACTTCCAAAATTCTATTAAATATTTAATGTTTCAGATTTAAAGAAAAAGTTCTTACTGACAAAGTTTACAACGAGGAGGAAAAGCAGGGGTATGATAATAACAGGTTATTTGTGCAGAATAGTCTCATGGAAAGCAGCCTATGCTCATTTTGCACTATGCATTTCAACATACCTGTTGTGTAAAGGCACACATTCAGTAATCAACAATGGACATCACATTTACGGGAGAGAAAAAACTATATAGCCCTCTTGTGCAAGATGACAGACTAGGTGGGATCTGTCTTCTGACTCGATAAAAAGGTAAAGAGAGCTGATCTGATGTGCTGTTCAGGAAGCCAGCCTATTTCTACTGCACACAGTAAGTGACAAATCTCCAGTTTAGTACTACAGAAAATCTGACAGTTCAATATTTATTACAAGCATATCCAACCATGTACTGAACTGCTCAAAGCCATATGACTCATACACATAAATACTGTAAATCATCATAAGTGAAATATTAAATTGACAAACTAACAGTTTTGGGAAGTGAATTAATTTTTTTTAAAACACAGCTTAAAAGTAATGGTGCCCAAGTTTTGAAAGTAAAAGTACAGTAAATAGTCCTGTATATTTCTGTCCTGCTTACTGAAGACAGCGAAAAATTCAAACCCCAACAGATATGTAAAGCAAAGAAGTCATGCAAAAATATGTATCTCGTCAATGATTTTTCATTTTTGTTTTTATTTTTACTAGAACAAGAGAAGTGGTTCTGCCTAAATTTAAGCTGGAGAAGAGTTATAACTTGATTGGTTATCTGAGATCCATGGGAATAGAAGAACTGTTCAATGAAAAAGGCGACTACTCTGGTATATCAGATGAGAAAGTCACCATTGACAGGGTATGCACTCCTCATTTCCTTTCTGCTTAAACTACATCACCTATATCAAAACATGACAACACAGTAAAAATAATTCCCATTAAGCTAAACCAATATTTTTTCTCATCTTTCCTGGAGGACATAGGAGGGATGTGGGTTTCTCTGCATGTCCTTGTCTATTCCTATAACGAGTAAGATGTGTAATCAGATGTCAAAGGCACTGAAAGTGTTGCGGTCGGTCAGGAACAGGCTTATTCAGAAACAAAACCCAAAGGACTGCTGCTGCATAGGAGTTACCAGCAAGAGTGCCATGAGGGAGCCACGTGTGGGACATGGAGGGGGGGAAGGCTCAGAGCACATCATTTGAGCATTCTTATGAGATCCTCAATTTCTTTTTTGTTTGTTTAAACAGTTCAATCATCAAGGCACAATAACTGTGAATGAGGAAGGCACAGAGGCTGGAGCAATAACCAACGTCGGGTTCATGCCTCTTTCTACTCAGATTCGCTTTGTTATTGACCGTCCCTTTTTGTTTCTGATCTATGAACATCGTACCAGTTGCCTTCTGTTCATGGGTAGAGTTGTCAACCCAGCCAAGTCTTAAAAGCAGAGAAGACCTCCAATACGCTGTTATACACAGGCTGTATAATTATACGTTAATATACTAGTATCATAAAGGAAATTTTTTTGTCATATTAGCTAATATAAAAGCCACTGGTATCAAAAGAAAATATATTATCTACAGGTAGTTTCACATGAATGGACAGTAGATAATTTGACTGCAATTTAAAATGGTTAGTGGCATGTATTGATACAAGTGTATTAAAAAAATAAATCACAAAGTAACTTACACTTTGTGTTCTGCTTCAGTGTATAAAATGTAATCAATAAAATATTTAGACTATCTGGATTCTTGAAGTTCAGCTCTAAATGTATGCTAGGATGCTTATTTACAATAAATAGGAATAAGGGAATCCTGAATACCTGACCAGTCTTAGAAGCCTAAGTCCCTCCTGGGTATTTTACATAATCTAACTTGAAAAAGAGTAGGTGTCTACATTCTTTCTTTGCTGGCATCATTTAACATTCAGCAACCTTACATACCATGAACCTTATGAACCTGTGTGCCGTGTAAGAGAAAACAAAAATGTCTTGGAGGAATGAGATACTGATGAATCCACTACTTCTCCCCAACCTAACTTGTATGGTTAAAATACAGTTCTCTCATCTCCATCAATACAATTGGTATCACAGTTAGGCCAACCAGGTAATCTATATAAAGATCATGGAATCATAGAATGCTTTGGGTTGGAAGGGACCTTTAGAGGTCATCTAGCCCACCCCCCCTGCAGTGAGCAGGGACATCTTTAACCAGATCAGGTTGCTCAGAGCTCCATCCAACCTGACCTTGAATGCTTCCAGGGATGGGGCCTCCACTACTTCTCTGGGCAATGTGCTCCAGTGTTTCATCACCCTTATGGTAAAAAATTTCTTCCTTATATCCAGTCTAAATCTACCCTCCTTTAGGCTAAAACCATTACCCCTTGTCCTGTCACAACAGGCCTTGCTAAAAAGATTGTCTTCATCTTTCCTACAGGCCCCCTTTAACTACTGAAGGGCTGCAATACAGTCTCCCTGCAGTCTTCTCTTCTCCAGAGAAATAATTAACATTTACACACACATTTTATTGTTTTATCTATACTCAAAAAGGAAAGCATAGTCAAAAGATTAAATATTCATGTCCGAGATTTAATTAGTTTATCAATGATTAAATGAGCTGGAGCATCTGAAATATGGGGGTTTGGAGACCTAAGTAACAGGAATTATTCAAGTGAAAGAGGTCAAGCAGAAAAGCAAATCAGCGACTACTCAAAACTCATGGTCTTCATACATTGTGCAAGAAAGTCAAATATTTGCTTCAACAACCATAATGTAACCATTAACTTTTGCTTCAGATTCGGGCACTATCTGACTCCATTTAAAGGTCACATTGGTTAAGAAAAGTGCAGTTATCACCTGCTGTTCAGAACAAATATCTCCTCAATAAAAATCCAAAACAGAAAAGTACTTCCACAGCTTTTACATTAAGTCTCTTAACAAGCACTGATCTTTCCTCAATATCCAACAAATGATCCTGCTTTCAATCAGTGCTGGCATTAATGACAGCTGAAAAATACCACTCACTAGAACACACCTCTGAACGTGGGACTAGCTAGTTCATGCAAAAATGGAGAAGCTATTGAATAACAGCCATGCAAAACATTTACAAGCACATTTCTATAAAGCTATGATCTGGCCCTTGTGAGCACTGGTGAATTCAGGAAGAGCTTATGTTGGCAACTACTGGAAGAGACAGGGGAAGGAAAGGAACAGTTCTCTGATCTTTAACTGGTGCTAATTATAGGCTCTTCTCTTTGAAAAGTTTCAGTAAAAAGGTTTCCGAGGGCAGAGCATGAAATGAATTATCTTTTTCTGCTTCTTAATAGATGTGCAGTATGAGCAAGTTATAAATAGGCATGCCTACTACAAGTATGTAATACATTTTCCCCTTTTGTCCCACTAGCTGTGCAGGAAAAGTTCTGCAGAAGAATTCAGCTTCAGCAGGGGAGAAAGCAACACGATGCTTTTTGCCCTCCAGCAAGTATAAGTTTGTCTATGGATCTTTCAGATGTGATGCTTTTTGTAGAGGCTACAGCAGTTAGGCAACCAATGCTGGTGACTTGGAAACCCAGCTTGGATGTATCAAATTTTCTGTTGGAGATATAGAATGGTTGCACACCTATTTTTGATGGAATTAGTAGTTACACTTTGTTAAAATATGTTTTTCCCCTCAGAAAAAGTTGTCATCCAAGACCAAAACCAGATATACATCAAAACATATAAGTCTGGAATTGACATCAGCGTCCTTGCACATTTCTCAAAATGCTTTCAGTATGACAGCCAATTCTAGTTTCAGAAGATACAGGACACTTCCTCCCTCCTTTCTCAAAGATTTTTTTTTTTTCCTTTTAAGAAGCAGAATTCACTGTGCCGCCAAACTAAGATTTATTTTTAACTCTGTTTCTGCTTACTTTCATTTTTAACTTTTTCCTCAGGCCACAGATATGTGCCGTGTATTATACTGCACGCCAAACGCTATTCAAAGAAATATCTCCTGTGGTATTATTTAGCTCATGAATCTCTTGAATTCACGACTAGCTACAATCTAACTCTCAATCACAAAAGATTAATTATTTTAAGAGATATGTCATTATTAAACAACTGTTTCCCCCCGTTTTACAGCAAGAAATAATATTTTACAATACTACTATATTTCTCTTGGATGCTTACTTCTGCACTAGTTGTTAATCAAACCATTTGACCATGAAATAGCACCGCTATTTGATATACATGAGAAAAATGATTCTGTTTGCAACAACCCAATCATCAGACACTCACCACAGCAATAACAGGAATAAGCACACCCAGATTCCCTGCGCTACTGGAGGCCTAGAAAAGAAAAAGGAAGTTATCAAAACATGTACAAAAACATATCTAAAATACCTGCTATAAAATATACTTCAAGCATCAATCATTCTTACCATCTATGCAACTGAAAACATACATTGCCAATTACAACTCTGCTATCTTGCAAACAGATGTGCAGGAGGTGGCCAAGACAGCACCCCAGAAATCCCCAGGACTGGGCACACCCAGCAGTCTTTCAATAAAGCCTCTCAGGTGGCTCCTCACAGGCTGTCGAAGGGACCTTTTCCCCTTTCAGCACAGGATCTTCTATATTTGGAAGTCAGGTATTATGCCTTGAGCTAAAGGGGAGGGGGAAATATTCACTGATACCATGTCTAATCTGACGTCCAACAACTGCAAGAAAAACGCTCACATGAAATGGATGGCCACAGACAAGTGTCAAATGTTTATTGCAAGTCTAATTTTACTACCAGATGAAGCCAAAAATGATAAGTCTGTAAAAAACCACTGTTTTCAAGAACTTACTCAAGCAGGGTAAGCAGCCTTTTCCATTGTAATATAAGAAGTGAAAGGAAAATATGTATTTCCTTTGACTCATTAGGACTTTTTAAATTGCACTCTATAGAATAAGTGTGTTTGCTCTTGCGCCCAAATACAGCGCTTAAAAACCGAAAACATTCACCGCACACAGCACGCTGCCTCTCACCTTCTCTGACAAGGCAAACAGTGACAGCACAGACACCATGCTCAGAAACATCTCCTCTTTAAAGTCTTTCCCTACCTCCCATGTTCCCCCGCACTGGATTTGGGAAGGAGAGAACTCTCCACCTTCCTCCTTACAAGAGAGACCAGGTACAGGGACTGCTGCTCCCACAGGTAGGAGGCATGGCAGACACGCTAACAGAGTACAGCTTTGCATGAAGTGGAATAAACCAAAAGCAAGCAATTAAAAAAAAAAAAAAGAAAAAAAAAGAAAGAAGAAAAGGGGACGGCAAGGGAGAGAGAAACAAAGCGAAATAGTCTTCAGATGAAACAATAATGACACAACCCAACTAAAACACGTTTTAGTTATCTTTCCTGTAGTGTCCAAGACAAAGCAAAACAAAAGATGTATCCTTAAATACTTTTGAAGGGAATAAAAGAACACCACTCAAGTCACTCTAAGGGGTAGGAATGACTGGGAAAAATAACTTCTTTTTGTTCTGTGAGCATCGGGACAGTCCATTGCATGTAACAAACTGTTGCAGACTCAGAGTAGGGATGCAAGCTAAGATAGCCAGAATCCAGCATGTGACACTAACAGCCAAAACTGTACAAAATCCACTTTTCTACTAGCATTTCTGTTACAAAAATGGAGTATCAGCCTCTTCATGATAATATATGGCACTGAGGATGAAGCAGATGCAACGGTTTCCATTCCATACTCAGAAGACATTCATGGTAACTATCAGCAACAGAAAAAAAAAAAAAGTTATTTTTCTTCCCTTCACAGAAGCCTCTTTTGCATGGTTGAAAAATCTGGTTTAAAACAGAACAAACAAGCCACAGCAGCATTTAACAGCTAGTAAGCAATTTTAAGTCCATAAAAAGTTATGCTGAGTTACGCCTAGGCAAACTATCTGACAACTATCAAAGATAAAAACTGCTTTTGTTTGGGAGCACAGGATGTGCAGTGTTTTACCTACTTTATCTCTTCCTGAAAATGAAGTAACCCAGTCTTCAGAAAACCTTTCATAACTTTACTCTACCCTGAGTAAAGTGTGTTCTAGCAAAAACTGCCATCAGTATCTCCACAATAAAGAAACACTGCCTCCTAGCTCAAATCCACATTAAATCAATCACATATTGTTCTGTTTGCAGGCGGCTTTAAGTCAGTGCAACAGTTTGTCTCCCATAGTGATTTCAAGACTGAAACAGTGGAAAAATATCCCTGAAAGGAGGAGGGTGGAACCTAATTTAGAAGTGCCATTTTACAGCAATGTTTACAATCTCTTTTTCACCATTTCAGCTCACTTATCTGTGGTTAAAAGAATTTATGGAACCCGTGGAGAGAAATTTTTCCACCACAGGCTTCACGAAAAGCAGATTCTAGACATGTCCTAGGCTCCCTTTTAAGAGAAGAGTTGGCATCCCTGATTAAATGCAGTCCATCTACAAAGCAAACAGATTCATTTCAGAGGGATTTACCACAAGAGTTCACCCACCCCATACAAGGACAGAGAAAGTACTTGGTACTATTAAAATGTAGCACGCACAGCAGAGAGGAAAAAAAGAGGTCAAAAAAGAAAAAAACCCACATTGCTCCCCTTACTACTACAAAAATGTGCCTGTTTCAGAAGGAATTGTTACCCATCTGCCGTAGCAAGCAGGGAACAGCTGTCAAACCGCACCTCCAAGAAAACGTTAACTTTCCAGCATGACCACATTTGAATTATTAAAACTTAAAAGTGTATTTTTGTATAGAAAAACACTATCAAACACCGTGAGTTTTTACAAGTTATCCCAAGGAAGTGCATGAATGCCAAAAGGTTAAAGCATTTGAACACCAGGGAGGAACATAACCAGAAGAAGGCTCTGATTTTTGATGAGTAGGAAGCAACCACATTTTGCTTTTCAAACGATAACATGTATCTCAAGAGCAAAAGTCAAGGTTAACAGCTTGTTTATGACTATATTTTAGAGCAAAGATGAAACAAAGGTATTGTGGGAAAGGCTGAGATTTTTGTTTGCTTCTGGAATAGAACAGGCACATCGAGCACTCTGGATATTTTATTGAAATGGAAAGAAAAGCTAGTATGAAGTGAGGTGAAAAAGTCTTCACACCATAAAAAAAAGCAGAGAACTCCAAGTGAATAAAGTAACTGCATATCAACTGCTCCTGTAGAAATTTAGTTAGGATTTAAAGACACTCCTCTTCCAAACCTTTCTACTGACTTTTAAAGGTCAGTATGTATTAAGTTTTACAATTCATAATTGAAAATTGCATTTAAAAAGAACTCTATTTTAAAGCAAAACCACTCAAACATACTATTCTGCAAGTATTCCTATCACACAAATTAATTTGAGGGACAAGTTTCCTCTTTCTTAGGCAAGCTTTCTGAATAAGCTTGCTCTCTAAATAAAGCACCCCTAAAAATCACCAGAGATTTTTATTAAATCTCTGATTTTCACTTGACTATTTCCATTATAAGCCTAGACAGATAGGCCTGCATCAACTTGGATCTTGGAAAAAAAAATCAAGACGCACCCACTCATAACAGCAATTCAGGCTTAATCACAATGACATAAGCTGACTACTTCAAGCTGGAGGTTGGACTAGATGACTTCCTGAGGTCCCTTCCAACCTAACTTTTCAATGATCCTATGACACTGCTAAATTAGAAGTAGAATCCTGTCATATGTAAAGACACTTTATGAATTAGCAAGAGGAGTTCAGTAGTCAGTGTTCTGTATTTCTCTTTGCAGCTCTGCCTCTAACAGCTCAACACTCCAGACAGTTTACTCAGCCTCACACAAAATCAGGCTCAGTTGAACAACAGGTACACCACTGCTTTACCTCAGATAATATACACAGATTCATTAGGAGTTTGAAAGGCATTATAGATGTGCACTCATATTCCATTACCAGAACACATTTTTAGGTTTAAGAAAGTGTGATATTTTTCCACTGTGTTTGTTCAGGGTGTGGGTTTGGTTCAAAAAACATACAGAAGACTGTTTAGTAGTGCCATCCATATAAATGCAGACTGCATACAATTAGAAAACAGTGGATATCTTACCTTCAGCGCCGGTCCTTTTTCACTTGCTCTCTCACTAGCTCTCTTTCCTTCTAGCCCAAGCTGAACAAACAGTTCCAGCAAGTTCATCAGCAGTTCATCCACCAGGTGCTCTCCTTGGATGTTAGCAGCGATGTTAGCTAGAGCATTAATGACTGCTAAAGAACAGTGTCTGAGAAGAAAGAACAGTTATGAACAAGTGATTCTTCAAAGTTTCATATTTTCAGTACTTTATAATGCTGATATAGTAACTCTTGTAATAAGACTGCTGACATTTTTTCACTCTTTTTTTTTTTGGAGGGGGTTGTTTTTTGTTTTAATGAATAGTGGCACATCTACTGATAATTAAAATCCAGTCAGTATTTAAGCAAAAAACTATTTGTAAACTTTCATTTATGATGCTGTCATGGCCAAAAGGAAATTACTTTCCTGTAGTAGACATGGTTACAGACAGAAAGCAGCAAAGGGTTGTGTTTCTGGATTGGGAGAGGTCTTGAGCAGAATAATCAGAACTCGTATCAGTTGTTGTTAAAGCTGAGGTTGCATTGGGTCAGACAGTATGTTAAGATATACTGACAGGAACAGTCCTCTCAGTTACTCACATACTACAATAAAAGATATCCAGTCTACCCCGACTATCAACAAAATCAGTGATAATCTTTAATTATAACAGGGATTAAAACGCATACTTACATACTAAGAATTAAATTGTTAATGGTTTGCATTTAATCCCTAACAAATACTAGGAACACATTTAAAAAACCAAACCAAAACACACACACAAAACCCAATGGAACTCCATTAACTTTTCTAGGCTAAGAGATTAATTAGTTACAGATAAATTAAGTCACTGATGTCAATTATCATTTACAAACATCAGCTCCTTACAGAGGAAATTAAAAAAAAAAAAAAAAATCAATA
>Ga0065711_1029173_pt1 | contig 37266 bp, 25 predicted proteins | sample Hoacrofraction12_FD_59098 | JGI IMG/M metagenome (GOLD analysis project Ga0065711, IMG submission 59098) | Hoatzin crop microbial communities from Cojedes, Venezuela - Epithelial fraction 12 v2 (version 2) | ecosystem: Host-associated > Birds > Digestive system > Esophagus > Crop | place...
GATGGACTCCACCACCTCCCTGGGCAGCCTGTTCCAATGCCTGACCACTCTTTCAGTAAAGAAATTTTTCCTAATATCCAATCTAAACCTCCCCTGACACAACTTGAGGCCATTGCCTCTCGTCCTATCGCTGGTTAGATGGGAGAAGAGGCCAACACCTGCCTCACTACAACCTCCTTTCAGGTCGTTGCAGAGAGCAAGAAAGTCTCCCCTCAGCCTCCTCCAGACCAAGCAATCCCAGTTCCCTCAGCCGCTCCTCGTAAGACTTGTTCTCCAGACCCTTCACCAGTGTTGTTGCCCTTCTCTGGACACACTCCAGCCCCTCAGTGTCCTTCTTGCAGTGAGGGGCCCAAAACTGAACACAGTACTCCAGGTGCGGCCTCACCAGTGCCGAGTACAGGGACACGATCAGCTCCCTACTGCTGCTGGCCACACCATTCCTGATACAAGCCAGGATGCTGTTGGCCTTCTTGGCCACCTGGGCACACTGCTGGCTCATGTTCAGCCAGCTGTCAACCAACACCCCAAGGTCCTTTTCCTCTGGGCAGCTTTCCAGCCACTCTTCCCCAAGCCTGTAGCATTGCATGGGGTGGTTGTGACCCAAGTGCAGGACCCAGCACTTGGCCTAGTTGATTGGCCTCGGTTCATCGATCCAGTCTGTCCAGATCCCTCTGCAGAGCCTTCCTACCCTCAAGCAGATCGACACTCCCGCCCAAATGCAGGAGGGTGGTTTTTATCCATGACAAACAATGTGTAAATGCGTAGGCAGATCTATTACTCATGGTGTCTCAGTGATCACCATTTGGTTCTCGCAGCCACTGGGCCTTTTTGTGTGTGTCTGTGTGTGTGGAAGAGCATGGAGTGAATAACCTGGGGAAAATGCTTCCAGACAGGAGGCCCGTTATCCAAGGACGAAGGGGTAGCCAGAGGGAAGAGTCCCCTTTCCAGCTTGCATGAGGCTCCAGCAGCTCTCTTCGCTGCAGAAGGTGACAAAATACGCTGCGCTTTTGCATTGCCTAAATGACGAGAAGTGCAAGGCTGTCTTTAAAAAAAAACATTTGAAATTGTAGCGCAGGATTGTTTTTCTCCTCGTCCGCATGTGTTCTAACCGCTTTCAACGTGACCTTTTCAGCGTCGGGGTTCTCCTGCCGTTTGGCTAGCACGTAGGCATCTGCCGCAGGGCTGCCGACGGAGAAAGGCCCATTGAGAGCGGCTGCTCGCTTGGGACGAGTTCCTCCTGGGCCTCCACCGTGGCAGGTCACGACCTGTTTGCATCTGCAATAGAGGCACTGCTTGTCCCACAGATGGGGCTTGCTTAAAGAAGATTCCTCTTAGGATCAAGGCTAATTTTCGCCAAAGAATGAAGGACCTTTTCCCAAATTTATATATTTTTTCTGTAACCAGCATTTAGGTTTTGGACATCATGTTTGGAAGGGAAATTTTAAACCAGGCAGATGTAATCCTCCCGGGAAGAGACTGCAAAAATCAACAGTGAGGCAGTTTCAAAAAAGTGAGCAGCAAGTAAAATTAACCATTACCTCTGTTTATTTAGGTAATTGAGCTTGACACAGTGGTGTGTCTGACAAGTTGGTTTGTGTTTTTTATTCCATTAAATACAGATATGACACTCGAGGCTGTCACAGGCCGTCTGAGAATATTTGTTTCAGTTTAGACTTTGGAAACCGTGTAAATGTGGATAGACCCTGATGTGGGCAGCGGCATAAGGATACTACCCGATAAAACAATGTCTCTTTCCCTGGACAGCTGCTGCAGTTTGTTCTGTTTAACTTAGAATCAAGAATGAAAACCATGAAAAATTGTTAATAGGTCTATTAAAAGTCAATAGCTGCTGCCTCCTTTTAATTCTGTAATCAACTTTGTTATTCCTTTTTTTTAGTTTAATGATTATTGTATGGGCTGCTTGGGCATTATTAGCAGGTTTATTGTAAGCTGGAAATGTGCTTGAAAGATTCAAAGGGAGGGTGATGATTCTGAAAAACCTACAAATACCTTGGTCTTGCTGACTGTAATTGAGATAAATTGTATATAAAATGAACACAGAATTTCTATTTTAAACATATCAAGAACATTTAGTGACTTGTAACAATATTGTAGCCACGCCAAGCTTTTTGATCAAAACTTCCCATAAATGTGATGTCTGTGTGGAGCCAAAAGCTCTAATAAGCTTTTAAATAAACTTTGATTTAGTTAAGTGTAGGCACCACCCAGGCTGAGAAAGGAGCTTTTGCTATAATTCACTCCTCTTGGGAAGCTCCCATATTCAGGTAATTCTGAGCCTGATTAGCCGTAGGAAAGAAAAAGCTACACCTATTATCAGAGTAGTTTGAAGGAATGTCAAGGCTTTTCCACATCCAAACCATCTTCTCAGTAAAGCAGAGATGTTGATGGGGCCATGTGGGAGCAAACCTTGAGAGCAAATCGATATGCGATGCCATCACTTTGGGAGGGAATTGGATGAAGAAGCCTCCAAGACACTTATGTCTATTTTTCTTAAGGCCCCTTTTTATTTTTAGGTGAAGTTTGCTGCAGAAATTCGAGCCCTCTGTGAAGAAAGTTCATTTAGGCTGGCTGATGTCTGTGTTTGAGCTGTCTAACTGCGGAACAAAAAGCGGATTTTCGGGGCATGAGACTGGCGGGCTGGTGGGTGGCTGAGGCTGGTGCGAGGAGCAGCATCTCAGGTGGGTTCCTGGCTGAGAGCACCTGGGCCTTCTGGGCCGAGGTGGCAGGGCCTGTTACCCAGCGCTAACGTCTGTCTTCAGGGCAAGAACAACCTTTCTTGGGTCCTCGCAACACCCGGCTGTCATCTCCAGTCTTCTGAATGCCTGCATAACATCAATAATGCTTTCACAAAAATTCCAGTGTTTTGCCAGTTCAGAGGGGATCAATGATCCGATTTATTCCCTCCAGCTCTAGGCAGCATACACACAAGTATTTTGTTTAAAATTTGCTCCTGGGCCCTATTCTTGGATTGCTCTTTAGGCAGCAAAATAAGGGATGGACTTCTCCAAGTCATCAGCTCCCATTTGGCCTTGCTGGCACTTTTTTGATGCCAGAATTTTTTTGAAAATCAGACCACATATTTAAGCACTTAAGTGCTTAGACATGGATTCGATTCTCAAATCTAGGCACCAAATTTTTTCTTTTCTTTTGTGTCCTTCATTTGCCAGGCTCCTAAGTGGAAGCAGAGTAGGTAGGTGTCTAAATCGCCCTACTGTGAGTTTGTAAGCAATTGAAAAATGCCTTTTCGTAAATGGCCATCTATGTGTGAAATCGTAGGAAAAAAGGAACAAAAGTGGCTGCTGAGTAGTGCAGTAAGAACAACACTTTAAACAAATTAATGCAAGAAAGGCTGCAGAGACTGGAAATGGTGGAAGCTGGTGAAGTAAATGGTCTACTTGAAATAGAGATGTAAGAAAGCCTGTGCTCTGCTGGGCTCTGGAGCCATGTGGGTTTTTTCCTTCGTGCTCCGTCCATTCCTGCCGTCTCTCACTTGTTGCCTCCCACCAGTTACATCTTTTGCGGTGGTTCTTTGGGGCAGCGTTTCTGTCTGTGTGCTGTGGCCAACCATGGCACGCGTGAGAATGGATGGACATCTGGTCACGCCGGGGTGGTGGGTTTGCTGTTGTTTTGTTCTGTTTCCTCTTCAGTGGTGGGTGAGAACTGCAGGCGTGTTCTTTGGAGGTGAACTAAGAAATAGCAGAAGGCTGCCAGGTATGGGCTATGTTCACTGATTTCTGATCACTTCAGGTAGGTGAAACAGAGGAACTGAAGGTGTCAAGAGGATGTCTGTCAGCTGTCAGGTCCCCAGCGATCTGCAGAAAGCTGTGCAACCAGCTCTGCAGTGCCACCATGGGGGCGGGAGGCAGGGAAGCACAGACACCCCGAATGAAGACAACTATTTCAATGGGAAGTGACATGAACTGAGGACTGGCCAGAATGCAAGAATTTTGTTTTACAGTAAAAATGAGGTTTGACTTCTGGTTTTGTTCCATATTAGAAGAAAACAGAAACCTTTTCACTGCTGGAAAAGCCATACCCACCAGGTTGACTCCACATTGGATTACCAGTAACCTAAAGACTGAGTCATTTCGCTGGGTTGTAGGAGATGGAGGTTTAACTTGTCTACCTGATTAAGAGACTTTGAATTTGAGTTTCTCTTATTCCCGGCAAGTGACCTAACCATCGTGTTGCTGAGTCAGTCTCTGGCCCACGGACAGTTGGGAAATTGGGAGAACTCAACAGGAGAGATTGGCCAATGAGCTTTGAAAGGCTGAGTTTCTCTCTCACTCAAATTCCCTAAAACAAACCCAACCCTGAGAAAGGTCCAGTCAAACAAATGCTTTTTCTGTGGAAAGCATTTGGCTTTTATGGGTTCTAATGACTAGACTATTAGTTCCAATCTTTCAAAACCGGGGCATGGACTTTACCGTTTATTTAATATACAGTGACTCAGAGGCATTAAAAATAATCAAGTAACTTGCATGTTTTTTCAGCTAACAACCCTGGAACTTTAAGGGGAAAGAAAAACACGAATCGGTCCTTGCTCCCTGTCTTTGCTTGCTGATACGCTTTGTGTTGTGTGGTTGTGAATGGTTTCTCTGAGCTTCCAGGCAGCTCAGGACAGCAGGAAACGCAGGTAGCTGCACGGAACAGGCGATTTTGTGGAGTTTTGCCTGTGTCTGAAAGGGCACAGGGGGGCTGTTCTACTCTGAGCAGCCCCTCTGCCTTCTCTGTGCACAGCTTTCTGTTTGGATGGAATCTAGCAAGGGAAAGGTCGGGGTTCACATGTGGGTTTGGGCAGCTCCCTTCCCTCTAGCCTTTCCCCTAGCCTGCCTCTTCTCCTTTCTAGCTCCCTGCGAGAGTAGAACCCAGCTGCTCATCCTGGCTATCTTCTTCTCCCCTTTGGAGGAGAAGACTCCTCCTGAGCTGCCGCTGCTCTTGGGAGGAGGCGTGAGGGGAAGCATCACTTCTTTTGCCAGGGCAGAGTCAAGGTGGACGCAGGAGGGAGTGGTGGCTGGTGGGAAGGAGCTCATGCACAACTTCTCCTGTCCTAAAGAGCGAGTGCAGGAGGGAGCCCCACATGAGCATCTGAGAGAAGGCAGTGCGGCCTCAGCCACCTGCAGGGACCAAACTCAGCCCAGGCTCCTCACAGGCAGATAAACCAGGTGAAGAAACTTCTGAAATCCTTGCCGTCTCTGCAGAGCCCAGGTCCTAGCTTTATCCACGGATGGTTGCCCAAGAAAGCCGTTACACATGGACATTTGCAGAGGCAGGCTGCAGCTCAGGTAGTGGCCATAAAAAAAGGAGGAGCCAGGAAACAAGTTGGCCTGGAAGACATTTCTTTTTAAGGAAGAACACAGAGAAAAAACTTAAATAAATTGTTTTGGTGTTTCTGACAATTTAAATTCTATATTGTATAAACAATATAGAGAAAATGACTTCTAAGGAGTGTAAAGGAAGAGAAGAGGTCCTTGCTTCTGTACAAGTCAGTAGGAGCTGGAGAGATGGGCCAACCTCGTTAAGTCTTGCTTCTTTTGGCAGTTTGAAAGGAGAAGAAAGCTTGCTTAGACAGTTTGCCTTTCTTTCATATATCAGCAAACTACTGAAGTGATAACTGAGCTTAAACAAAGTGAATTATCTTTTAGACATACAGATGCATCTTTACTTCTTTGAAGTTATTTAAATTAGCACCTAGCTTGGCGCAGAGGACAAATGATGTAACTTGTGCTGAGAAGGAAGATGCATGCCATTTCAGCAAAGACAGATCTTAAAACACTAGTTTATTTTTCTTACCTGCTTAAGGTTGGTGGGTTTTGGTTTTGCTATAGGATTGTAGCAGGGCTGAGTAGATGGGTTTCCTTATTATGCTGATCTTTCTGGAAAGACACCTGTAAATGCTGATCTTCCTGTTGTTAGTAACTCCATTTCCCCCCTCCCCCCCTCTTAATTAATTTAAAATCTCTCTGATGAAATCTGTATGCAGAGAATAAGTAAGTTTCCTGGAAATTATCTTTGCTTAATTATTTTTCCCATTGTGGAGTGGAAGGGGAGTTGCTCAGTCTGTTACAATGAGAGAAATCTTGCTGAAATGTGGGTGGTGGTGGTATAGTTTTGTGACCAGCATGGAGCAGCTTGCCACTTTGTGAGTTTTGTTGCTGACTTGGCTCTGCAACATGATGCAATTCACGAATTTAGGATTTTTCTGCTTCAGATTTATCAAATGTTAAATAGGATCAATGGAATCTGTCGTGCCCAAAAAATCACTGCTTCTAGGTGTCACCATGAAATTAATACAGCACTTACCAGTTTTATCCTGCTCAACTTCATAAATATTATGTTGCTAGTTGGCTGATCAACCAGCTACATCCATCTGGGGAAAGAAGGAATTTCTGTGTCCAGTCATTTCTCACAGGTAACAAGAAATTTATGTCATATGGGTCACCCCAGTCAGTGCTTTGGGTGACGGGAAAGTAGAGGGTAGATTTGGCAGAATTCATGTACATTTTATGGAGACTCCAGATGTTTTAAGCATTCTATGAGTTCATTTTAAAAAATGGTCTTTTAATATTTGAAGTGTTTATTAATTTTTTTTTTGCTCAAACTGAACTTTATATGAAGTTGATGGGTATAAGTTAGCATGTCTTGCTAACCTAAAACTTTCACTAATTATTCATGGTTTATTTTTCTATACATGTCGAGCTTTTGATCCTGTAGTCTTCATTGAATTTATAAAGGATAATATGCCATCTAAATTAACAAAGGAAATGTAACTGAAGTATGTTGTGTGCTGAATTTTTATATGATCAGCTGCAAAATGATAGATCACACAGCAAAGGAATCTGGAATAAAGTGTTAAAAGTGCTTGAAGGAAAAAAGGAAAAGTGGTTCTGAATGTTACAGGAGTTGCAGCTAATCCTGAGATGAATTATTCTGTATACTGAGAGTTGGATTCAGCTCTGATTTAACTCAGCAGGAGGTTTTATTTTGATCTAAACGTGAACTTGGTGTTGTGAATTTTAGGTGAATGTTTGTATTCCCTTAAAATACTAATTTGTATTTTATAAATCAGTTTTAGACCATTTTAATTTATAACCATAGTTTTCTATATATTGAAAGTGCTGTATTGCTAAGTACCTTGCAATCGATCAGACATGTAACAATTCAAATATTGAAAGTGCGTGACAAAATATGAAACTGGTATAAATTTGCTCTTATTTTTAAACAGTTTTTCCATCACAAGTCTGGAAAGTAAGTGACTGAATTCTTTTAATTATCATTAGGCAGCTCTGGAATAATTTATGTTAAGAGGTTTTGGCCTGTTTATATGTGCTGGAATTTGCCAAAATTAGTAATGCGATATTCCATCTTTAGCAAGCCTATAGAGCAATAAATAATGACACATGACTGTATGTGAGTGTTGTTAGTTTAATTTTTTTTTGTGGTGTTCATGAAATGCAGCGATCTTCCAGCCTAAATTCTCCAGTATTAGGCAGCAAGTTGTACTCTGAACTAAACCAGATGCTGATCAGCTCTGTTCCTATTATCGACTTGGGGCAGAGATGGTAACCAGATCTGATTTGCAATGTTAACATTTGGAACAGATTAACAGCAGTTAGACTGAAATGAGAAACCTCCACTTTACTGAAAAGGTTCAAAACATGTAATGCTGTAAAAATCAGGACGTCTGTAGTATGTTAGATAGGAATAAATAAGTTAACTGTAGGCCACACTTTCCCCTTTGCAGGATGTGTTCTTTCCAGTTTATGAGTGGCTCTTTGAAGGGACATGTTTATGAGGTATAGTCAGGTTTAAGTCCTGATAAACCATCTACTTGATGAGATATAGTATGTCCGAACCTTGCTGTGCTTGTTCAGTGTGAGAGAGCCCTCCCCAGAGCCGAGCTGTACAGAAGATTTTTGTCTGGGGAACAAAACGCACACATGCTCATGACGCTCAGAGAGCCAGGACGCTTCTGAAAGCCAGCCTTCTGCTGCGTTCAAAAGCTGACCCAAAGAAGGACGTGCCCCAAGGGTGACCCACGCACTGCACGCTGGGCTAGAGATGCTTCTCTGTGCCTGCTCATGGTACCTCAGAGGATTCACTGGGGGCTGGAGGGGTTCACCAGCAACGTAGCGAAGGCCTCATGCTTTTCAGGCTAAAGTTGGGCTAAGCCTCATCACCTATTTGTGAAGGTTGGACAATTATGGCTGCGACCGTAAACTTCTACAATGTGCTATTTCTGGTGCTGTATTGCCTTCCTCCTCCTGTCCTATGCTTTTTGGTTGGAAATATTGCTTTAGCAGGAATTTAATAGCAGGCTTCAGGTCTAAGGAGAGTCTTTCTGCAAAAGACTGTCAGAGATGTTGCTGGGTTCTCATTGTGTCATCTGCCATCTAGTTTTTCCATGCGACTAGTTTGAAAACATGGTATTCAGATTTGCAGAGAAAAAAAACTTTTTGAAAAATCGCATGCAAGACTTCTATTTAACTGCTCTAAGTATGGATGTTGAGAGAGATAAAGCTAGGACTTTAATTACCCTGGTCATCTGGTCAAATTGCTCATTTAGTAGCCAGGTCAGCCAAGGAAATCACCAACCATAGCGACGCACATGGAGAACTGCGCTGGGAAAAGAACCAGCAGTGAGGTTCTTGGTTTGTGGGTGGAGGCTGTAGTGGTGGTGCTGAGCACTCGCCACAGTAACCTAAGTGGGAAATTAAACCTAATTCGCTGTAATTACGTTGGGTAAACTACCGCATGGATTTCAGTTCAGTTTATGTTGACTTGAAGCAGATTTTGGTTAGGCGCGTAGTGTGGCTGGAGGTACCCGTTGGAATGGTAGCTGTGGTTGGGCTGTGTCTTGAGTTGTTACGTGCGAGTGTAACCTTCTCCAAGTGAAAGTTACAATCCTTCTCATAGGGAGTAGCGAAAGCCACTCCTGTCCTTTGGGAAGGAGAATGTGTAATGGCAGGGGCCATCCCCAGTACTGCTCCGGTCAAGTGACCAGCAGGGAGGGACGAGCTTGGCCTTTGCCTTCATGGGGTGGCGAGAGGAGCCAAGGCACGGCCAGACAGAGCAAGGACAGCACTGGGGTGAGAAGCACTGTCAGGAAGGCAGCTAGAGCAACGCCAAGACATGGAAGCGTTTACTCCATGCAAGCTGGTTAGAGATATGATCTCAAACGTCTCTCAGCATGGGCAGCAAATGAAGGGATCCTGGAAGCAGAGGACAATGCCGGTCTGTAACGCTGTGTCCACGTGCGGCAGGCACACGCTGGTGTATGCTGTTACCCATGCTGCTGAGAGCCCACGGTTTTGCTCCTGACATTCAGTCAGCATTGCCTCCTATCTTGGGCTTGCTTGTGCCCACCCAGCATGGATGCGGGGCAGGTTCAGGCTTCTGAGCGGGTCCAGGCAAGCCTTGGACGTACGCAGGGGTGAGCTGGTTTTCCCTCCAGTAGCCCACAGCTGCATCTGATAGCTCCTGAGTGAATCCACTCACCCAGGGATGTGGGTTTATGTCATTATTTTTACTCCTCCCAAAATTTATTGCAGAAAGTATGTTTGCCTTTTTCTTGACCTTCTAGGTTTTTGGGCCTTATGATAATTGATCAAGCTTTTCTTGAATTACAGTGAAGCCACCCCTGGCCTTGGTGTTACTTAGAAGCTGGTTGGAATTTCAGGTTGTAGCTGGACCTCTTCCATGCTCCCTGTATTTCAAATCATGAACAATATTTTCAAATGGAGAAGAAAAGCTGTGAATACTTTGCCAGTAGTAGTATTTTCCATGTAAAAGTGAAAAAGTAGTGAAATAATCAGCTGTTAATATTTTAAAGTATGAGCTTCTTTTAGATGGTGTACGTGGGGAACTCAAAGGAGAGATGAATTTCCACCCCCAGGTAAGATGCCATCGCAGGGGAAGCTTGGAGGGAGCAGCTTACAGCAGCGGCACTGCAGAAGCAGGCGGGCAGGCAGCTCTGAGGCGTGGTGTGTGTAGCTGCCTCTGATTAAAGAATATTTTGAACTGAGTCTGAATTTACAGTATTCAGCAGAAGTGCACAGGGCAAGATGGTGAAACAAGGGCATATTTTTAGTAAACCATCTGTGGCTCAGCACACTGCTGCTGCGTGGCTGTGGTGTTAATATCTCATACGCTGAAACGCCTGCAACCATTTCAGAAAGCGGGAGCGTTGCTTCAGGCGAGTGAAGCAGAACTCTGAAGAGAAAACCTGAAATGACGCTGTTGCGCAGAAGGTTTTGTGAGCCTAGTCTTTCACCTTTTCAGTCCTTCACCTCTCTGCATTTCTTCATCTCTTAGACCAACAGCGGGTATAAGGCGGCGATGCTCGGCTCTCATTTCAGCGTCTGCTGGACCTGTTACCAAGTCCCATTTCTTGATAGTGAAACTTTGCTCATACTTTACCCTGGTCACTTGAAAAGTTTTGCTGGGCAGTGGCGCATTTCCATAGGCAATCTTCTGCTCTAAAGACAAAATCATACTATTTCTATCTCTTCAATTTTAACTTGTCTCTGTTTTATCTCTGCAATGAGCATTCCTATTGTAAAGAGTTCCTTAACCATTATTAAGCCCTTTTTTTTTTAATACAAACCATCTCTGTTAAAATTCCATTTTGCCTATTGTAAGAAATCTGTCATACTGGAATTAGTGACAGACTTTTAAATATGGAGTTGATATGCTGTAAAAACTCAGTCACAGGTTGCAATAGATCTAGATTTAAAATGAGCAAAAATGTAATTGCGGGATAAAAATTGGCCATGTACACAGCCTAGGAATTATGTTTCAGACTTTGGAAGGAAAATGGTTTGGCTTATTTTTTTCCACTTTCAGGAACACTATTATTTGCTTACTTAATGGTTTCAGATGCTGTTAAATGAAAAAAATATTTGTGGTGTAAGTGTATTTTGCAGGTGCTTTGTCCTGGGGTGTCTCTTGGAGCTTTGCAGTATGACTATTTGTGAAAGCAACAGGTCACAAACCATCCTCAAGCGGCTTCCAGCCACCTGGGAGCGAGCAGCCGTGGATACTGGTGTGTGTGTGTGTGCAGCTGCCCTCGCGGCTTTGCCTTGCTGGCTGGGTGGCTGCGGCCGCAGACAGCGTGCAGCAACTCCTTTGGGGAAAAACGTGTTGTACTGCATGCAGAGTAGGAGAAAAAGGATTCAGCTCTTCTAGTCTCAAAGACTGCTACTGACTCGACATGTTGCACATACGTAGCCCAGTCTCAGTTGAAGTGTTGACTGGACTTAATTACCACAACTGGAACTTAGCTGAGCACCCAAACCAGTGGCTAGCTGGGAGAGGTTTGCTCTCAGCAGGAGACCGTAGACCTCTCAGGTGATGAGTAAGACAGAATGTTCTACATATCACAGGATTTATTTCTAAAAAAAAATTTTTACTGTCTCAGACAATTTTTATTTTGTCTATGTAAACCAATATATTATTCTTACTGTCTCGGGTGTGCATTTGGGTCAGCTATGAGCTTCATTAAAAGGAAAAAGCATCGTTTCATGGTGATTCTAATGAAGAGGAAACTCTCCTCCTCCTCTTTTCCTCTCCCTCCGAATGAAGTGGCAGAGCCCTCCATGTGAGCCGCGCTGCCCTACCTCCACCTCCCCGAGAGCCCACTCTCACACTGTGCTCGCACTTCGAGTCACGGCAATGAAATGACTGAAATGCGGACATTCGGTGGAGTGAGAGTCCCTCCGTCAGAGACCACCGGCAGTTTTCTTGTCACTCCAAAATGGCCAGGGTCCCTGTCCTGGTGCAGACAGGGCAAATTTGATCAATTGACATTTCAGCTTCTTCTATTAAAAAATTCCCAACCTACCACTTGGTTGCGTGCTCTGAGGTTTCAGCACACGTAGCTGCAAAGTGGAAGTTATCTTGGAAAGCTGAGGTCTAGCCTATCCCTTACTGCTGCATACGTCTTGTAGTTGCTCCCAGGAACAACCAATTCTCCTTGAGGAGTGGTAAAACCGACCGTACATACATCTGAAATGACCCAAATACCAAACTTCTTTCAAAGGCAGCCTATGATTTTAGTAACATGATTGCTTTTCTGCCTTTTACTTCTTTCAGCAAAGGTAAATGACACTTTTTCTGCCCAAATCTTTTTTTTCTCAACAAAAATTTGCATTTCAGATGATAGAAAATTGTTTTTTATATTTTTTGTTGAAATCACAAAAATGTCATGTAGGGATTTTTTTTTTAAAGAAACTTCTGGCTTGTGCTCAAGTACATCAGTTCTTAAATTTCTTAGATGCATCTCTTTGCTTCCCTCCACCTCTTTCCGAGTGGAGAAGCATTTTTAGGGAATTTTCCTCCTGCCAGGTCGTATCTCTTTCCTGCCTACAGATTATCGCTGCAGTAAAGCTCAGAGGCGCTGGATCGCAAGGTGCTCTGTGGAGGTATGTCGTGATACGCGACCTATCCCCGGGGTGTTTCTGTTTAAGACAGCAGGCAACAGGGAAATGCAACAAACACTTGGAGAGAGGAAAGGAGAGCGGGCTGACAGTGATAAACACACAAGCGGGCATTGGCCGTTGTTTCCCAGAGTGATTATAATCCCTTGGGAGCTGTTTCGCTTTTGTTTTTAAAAAATGTGCAAATATGCATTTTGACACTGGAGTTGGCCAGGAACAGGTGGTGATTCAGTCTCTGCTGCCTGTCTTCCACCGTTGACAGCCTTCCCCACCATGCAGCACACGCCCAGGGCAGCGGCCGGCACAGCAGCTCTTTTCCCCTGGCTTTTGCTCTACGGGAAGGTGATTTTATGGATTCAGAGGAGAAAGCACTGTCATGTTTAAACACTAGCATGGAGAAAAGTATGGAGGCAACTTACAGCAGATGTTGCTTGTACATTGCAATTTACAGGAGAGTCTTTCTTATCTGAAAACTTAGAGTGAAAAATAGAAGGGTTTAAATTCAGCAATGCCTAGATTGATGTGTATCAGCACTTCGTAACACACTGACAGTTTCTGAAGTCACCTGTGTATTGTCTGTGTTGATAACAACCTGGGGCTGGACCAAGGTCTTCGAACAGTTTTGGTTGGGTTTTTTTTCAACTTGTTAAACATGAAAGAGAGGCAGGAGAAATACTTGTCAAAGAGAAAGTTTTTACAAGTATTTCTCATTCACTTGATGTGAAATAAATTCTTTACAGCGTAATTGGAATGTCTTTGCACATATCCCAGGACGGTTGTACCCAGCTTTGAGACGAGAAGAGTGCATTTCCAAATAACGTACAATTAACTTGCTGCCAACTTTACGTATAGCCTTTAGTCAGAGATGTATGTCATTTCTATTTTACAGCTGTCCAGACACACTTTTAAAAAACCTAAGCCCTATACACCAGATGTTACTTAGTCCAGTGTGGTCTACCTTGGACCCGTTCCAAACCTGCCTGCATATAATTTTCAAGTCCCAACAGCCCTACAGTGCTAGAAGATAAAAACTGACCATAACTATACCCTTTCATATTACTCAGAGCTCAGTTTAATTTTCTGAAACACTACCAGATATATAGTTCAATCAGAAGAATTCCACCTTAACGTTAGCTATTACCACATCCATTTTTTTCTAATTTGAGGCAGGTTTTGGGTTACTAGCTCTGAAGTCAGCAGCGTTCTAATCAATGATTAATATAACTATCTAGAGAGGGTTTTTTTCTTAAATTGTGAATAATGGAGTATGTTTATATGGCCTTATTGGGCAAGGCACTCCATGGATTTATGTGATTTAGTTTTATGCACAGATGGATGGGGTATGTGTGTCTGACTTGGACTTGATATTTTAAAAATTCATGCTTCTAGTTCTAAATAGGGTCACCTCCAGGAAAAGTATGATTTACAGAGCTGCTAAGCAACCAGTAGTGCCGATGGTACCCTCACAAGAAAGCACACTTTTTCAGTCAGCAGCGTTTCAGCATTTGCTTATGGTCAAGTGAGTGCTTAGGTACTTCCCTGAAGAAGATGTCAGTAAACCGAAGATGGTTTTAAATCAGTGCATGTGGTGCCTGTAAAGTCGCTTTCAGGGAGGTGGTTCTGCCTGTAGCCTGGCTCTGAAAAGATATTTAGGTTTCTAGTCCTCCTTGAATAGCTTTGTGGACCTGAGCCCTTACCCCGAAAGCAGAAGGATTAGAAATACTCTGAAGTTATGAGGAGATCCCCAATTTCTTTAGACAGCATTTTCCGTGAGTTCATTATTATCTCATATTACAACTGTACTTTAATGTAGAAATACTAGAAGAGCAGTTTAATAGTTTGGTTATTTTGCAGTCATTGCTGTTTTTCTTACTATTTCCCTTTATTGGTTTATGAGTTTTCTGCATATAATGGCTGTGATAAATTTGTCTCATTTGCCTTTGATGAATTCTTTTTTTTTGCATTTAAAAAACTGTTCCTTTAGTTTTGGAGCAGAAAAGTGTTCAGAGAAACAGCAAACTGAGGAAAATATTTGTGAGCATTTGTAAGAAGCGATGACTGATTCTCAAAATGTGTAATCGACAGAAGCAGCAGCCATTTGGTTATGGATTCTTTTTATCAGCACACAGAAGCAAGTTGGAGACCCATGTGACAAATTGGAATGAGCAAACAAGTTTGATTTTGGACATTAAGTATTAATCACCTTCCTTTTATGAGTGATCTACGGGTTGGCTGTTATTTCCCTGAATGACGCATTACATTTCAAATAGTGGTACTGCAGGGTAAACCTAAATCAGATAAAGCTGTTTAATGGAGGAAATAGATATTTCTGGCTCACTCTGCGAATAGCTGTTTTTCTTCAAGATTTTTATAACAGAAATAACAACAGTAATAAGAAATATTTCCAGCTGATATATTCTCTTTTACAGATTTAAGTTAATTAGACTCCTTGCTTCACATGCTTCTCCCTTTCGATTTAGACTGTTTTCTGTTTCAGCTTTCTTTTCAACTTTCAATTTTGTGATCCCCTTCATGAGTCAGAACTAAAGGGTGTTGCAGATTTTTGCCCCTTTTTGCCTTGCATTTTAAGAATACTTTCATTTGCCAAACTGCCTCCACATTTGTGGCTACGGCTCCTTGCTCCGCTTTCTCAGTGCTCCATTTGAGCTCCTGCTAAAACTGAAAGCTTTGAGGGAAATAAATCTAAGATGTCAGTGACTTAAAGCCCAGTGCTGCAAGTTTAAGATGTTTGCCTAATATCACATCACCAAAATGGAACAGATAAAGATGAAGTGTAAAGTATATGTAACATGGCTTGCAGTTAAGTGCAGTAATTGGAGAATGCAGGCAGCAGATCTGGGAAGGTGATAAGGTAAGCAAAAGCTTCTTGGGAAAGGTAAACTGTCTGAAGAGCTGACAGTGATATGCACTGACTGGAAGGAACCCAAAATTGTTTTAGCCTTTAAGCGTCCAACAGACATTGGAGTAATTGAGTAATCATACACTCTAGGTCCAGTGTTCCTGTCACTGATACTCCATGCATCTCAGTTATTGGTGTAATTTAAATCTGATAGCCACATAATGGGCCAAATTCTCTTCTCTACTTTTCATAAGTTCGCCCTATTGGATTCAATATGAAGAATGTTTGCTGAAGTGCGGTGAGCAGGATTTGTGTCATGAGGCTTATTTTCTTTCTCGAAAATGGTATCCTCTGCCATACAGCACCATAGCGGTCAGAATACTTATTCTAAAGGAAAATACCCTGAAGCACCAGAGATTAGTTTAAATTCTTCGAAAGTTGTAAACTTTTCAGTTTCTTCCAGTGTTTAGGCAGTTTTCCTTAACATTTACGCCAAAAATTGTCCCCAATTCTCTCTTACTTCTGGTGCCAGTGCTTTGAAAGCATGTCAGATTCTGCATCATAAAAGATGACGCCTGCCCCTACGCATTTCTCAGAATGACAGCTTCTACTTTTCAAGGGTCATTTGGGTCAGAAATTTTCATTAAAAAATATTTGAGTACATGCCACATACCTTGTCTGTTTATGCAATCTTAATATTCAACAAAATATTTCAATATTGCTAAGCAGCAAGATCAGAATAAGCTCATTGGAGTATGGGAACATCTTTTTGTTCTGGTTTTGTATGTAGCACCTCATACACCGAGGCTCGAAGTGCATAGCCTGCTCTGTGGTGCAGGTAATAAATACAGATAATCAGGAGAGCTTAAAGGTGTGACTTTTGCAATGAGTGTAGAGCTTAGTGAAATGGTCTGACCCTGTTTTTCCTGGTAAAACAGGGGTGGTGGGCTTGCTCGTGTCTCGCTAGTACTAGGGTGATTGATTAATATGTATGAAGTGCTGTATAACAGGTAAAATGGATCCGATCGGCCCCACTGCCTGCAGCAGGTGGAAAGCCAGGCCCACAGCTTAGTGCAGAGAATAGGCCCTTGCAGAATTTTTCCAAATGGTAGCAAATAAGCAGTGAGGGAAACTTTTCGTAATGTTTCTTGAGATTATGTGAGTTAGTTAAGCTTGGGATTTGTTCAGGAGGTTTCTTTTGCAAACTTCCCCCGCTACAAATATTCTTCTACCCCCTCCACTCCCCCAGCAGTAGGGACGCTTGCAGGTTGGCTCTAGTAAAGTAGCACTAGTCTGGTAAACTAAATTAGTCTTTACAGCTTCTAGTAAACTAAACAAGACACAGCACTGCTGTGCAGTCAGTCGTATGGTGTAACAGCTAGCATGCTTTCTTGCATGGTTTGGGCTGCAGCAACCATTGTTTCTCCATGGAAGGATGCCCACGGAAGGACATCCCCAGGAGTCTGGGGAGGAGAATGGCCAAGGGACCGTGCCAAGACGGCATGGACGAGAGCACCCTCGGGGAGGAAGGAGGGCGAGGGTGCAGCTGCATGGACAACAGCTGTGATGTTCAAAGCCAGAAAAGAGTCTGGCACATTTGACGTAATAAAATAGCAACAGGTAAATGTGCATCTGGTGAAGGGTGACAAAAAATTATACTCTGGTTGTAACCCAGTTCTGTTCCCTGAGGGTCCATATGTCTTGCCCCCTTTCTACTAGAAAGCAGCATGCCAACCTCCCAGCCTCTAACCCTCCACTCCATCGTTATTCCTGCAGACAGCAGCACCACGTGTCTGTCACTCCACCTAACCAACAAATCACCTTCCCACATCTTTCAAAGTTTTCACACATGGAGCAAGGAGTGAGTTTGCAGGGAGGAAAAACAGCTGAAGTCCGCCAAGCATCTCTAAGACATAGCCTTTCCTATCGGCCTGCGCAGCTAAAGCTTGCCCTGTAGCTTTCATCAGCTCATATCTTGATTTCGCTACATGCATTTTCTAGTTTTGATAAATGCAGTCTTGCCCTTTGCTTCCATTGAGCATATTGCTGCATGGGTCATCTTTCCACCTTGTTGCTTTGACCGTGACACTTCTCTTTGTAATCCTTCCCCGGCTCCTTCTTTATCTTTTCAAAAATAAACTCCTTTGTCTCAGTTCTTAAAACCTTCCAAAACTTCATCGTCATCCTGCCCATCGCTGTCCGGCAGCGTGGGCAGAACCTCTGTCCACATCTCTATTCCATAAAACCACATGCAGATCTTCATTTTACCTGCTGCTCAGGGAAAACTAGGCAAATATGGAGTGTCACTGACTATTTTATCTCATATTCATTTATACTCTCACCAATCTAGCCATTGCTTTTTGTTTCAAATTTTATTGGAAAGCTGAGGTTTGCAAACATGTTTAATCTTGTCAGACCTACAAATTTTAATAGGACATATGAAGTGCAATGTTTTTTGTGAATTTGGGTTTAAATTCTTCTGGAAGAGGGATGATATATTTTTTAAATGAGACAGGTTTAGGAATAAAACTCTTAGGTGTTAATGTAGAACAAAGTACTTTTTAAAAACAATAGTACTTGGAAAAATGCCTGACACTTTCTTCTGCAGAAAATATACCCTATCTTCTGCTGCCTCACAGTGTTTGTCTGTTTTCATATTTACTGTTACGTTCTTATTGGTCTGGAATAGTAGCTTCTGACTGCTATTTCCGATTTCAAAATAGGTGTTGATTCCAGCAATTTCCCAGGATGACGTTTTTTAAGTTAAAATCAAAACAGAATCTGGTTTAAAGATATGAGTGGGAGGAAATAGTACATATTTGCCCCTGTTTAATTCTGAACACTGCTGGGAAAAAAAAAATAATCTAAAGCCAGTCTCTCCCTAAAAATTTATTTTAGAAAAAGTTGCCTAAGAAAAAAAATCAAGATGATTTTTGTAGCAGTTTTCTTGCTGCTTACTTCCTTCTCTTACAAACACACAATTAATTTCTTCAATGCAAATAATCAACCACAAATCATACAATATGTATGATCTTATTCTAAAAATGGATCCAGCTGCCTTAGAGATTTGTAAATGTTGGAATAATACATGAGATCGTCTTTCCCAGTGCCCCATAAAGGTTAGACTTTTCCACTGAGAGATGTCAGCTAAGGTGATTATGCTATAAGCAGACTAAGCCTTGGGATTTCACAGCAGATCTCAAATGCATTTAGTAAGACTAATTAGCTCATTTGAAACAGGAATTTGCTATTTTGTTAAAAGAAAAGAACATTGATATTCTTTATAGTATTTCTATAGGACCAGTTCAAGGTAATTAAATGGAAAAACAATGTAATAAATTCTTGGAAACAATCCCCTATAAATACTGGTTTATCATTTGGCATTCTCCTCTCATTTCCACCGGATACCAGTGGGATTTGTATATCCGCTTCCTTTATGTTTCTAATTAGGAACCCACGTCAGATTTGTGGAAAACCTACACAATCTGTCACTTTGACTGCTGAGGAACGGGCACGCTTCCCTGACCCCTATCCCCATCAATCTGAATAGATCCAATTTCATTGATTTATATCGAATAGAATTTCATTGGTGGCTACTGCATAAATCTGTGCTGACTTTCACATTTTGTTTCACCTAAACGATGATCGGGTGGAATGTGTCTGTTTAAAACTGAACTTGCTCCAGTTTTGAACTTTGGCTTATTACAGGGGGAAAAAAGGGTTTAGTCGTTTTCATTCCTGAAGTCATAAAAGTCATCACTGAGTTTTGCAAGGTATTTGGTTCATATAAACTTTTCCCCCCTGAAGTCTGACATTCTGTCATGCTGAAAATGCAATTTATTCAGAAAATGGCTTAATAAATGTAAGATGACTAATTAGGATAGGGTTATTGCTATTTTTTTAACTAATGTTTCTTTGTAAAAACATGCCTTGTGCCGCCACCACACAACACAACTAACAAAGCCAAGCTGAAGTGCATTAAAGAGTTGAAGACATTTTGTTTACTTCCTTGTAAATGTTGAGATGAGAATTTTCTCTTTATTGGGCCGGACTTGCAAGAGGCTGAGGGAGCAGAGGCAGGAGGGTAACGGGGCTGTAACGCTTCCTCTCTCGCTAACAGTGCCTTGCACATCGCACTCCCATTCCCACCATGTGCTTGCACCCTTGTCTGGCACCTGTAAACCAAACAGCCCGAGGGTGGGTGCCATGGCCCGGGTTGCGCCCGTGTAGCTCAACTCCCTTCATCCCCCAGACTGCTGCCTACTGGGAAAAGTCCTTTTTGCATGTTGCCCCAGCAGTCTGCCCGGGCATTGCCTGGGTGAGTGCTGCCTGGGGTGGGAGCAGCCCAATAACTAAATAGCATGGATGACTGACCACGTGTCAGTGCTTGAGCCGAGCTCCTGACCCAGTCTGATTTCCCAGTATAGCTGTAGCAAGTGTTGCTGTATTAGGTCGCACCAGAGAAGGGGCACAGAACTGCGGAGGAAGCAGCGAGGGTGATGCAATCCCCTCTGCTGCTCCTTGGTAAGCCCCATGTTTTCTGACGCTTGTGTTTTGAAATGATGCTTTACACCCCCTACTCATATTGCACTTGTTGGCTTAGGTGGAGCACGCATGCACCCAGGCTGTGGTGTCAAGCTGAGTCCTGATGTGATGCTGGGTTAAATCCTGCCTTTGTTTGCCCTGGCCCCAGGTACGTCTGCGAGGGAGCTTGCAAATGAGCAAGGACTTTTCTGCTGCTCAGCATGGAGTGCCTGCGTGCACACCGCCATCATCTGCCAAGGCAAAGCGTACTGCGTTTTCGGAGCAGCATACCGTGTGTACAGTTATCTCTGTGCAGCTAAACCAGACAGTAGCTGGGGGCCTCCCTGCTGCAGGAAGTTTTGGAGGGTCCCTTCAGCTGGTGCAGGGGCTGTCACAAGCTGGGTATCGCCCCCAGCACGCAGCCCAGATGCAGCCCATGTTGTTTGGGGTGAGGGTGCGGGAATTCGATGGCACAGGTGTGACTGTCCATTGCCCGCTCATCCTAGTGCCAGAGAGCACACCGGGCACATTTACATCATTAGCTGTCACATCACATACAGGCTTCATAGGCAGCAATGTTGATACCTCAGAGATTTATCCACTATTTGTCTCAGCCCGGGGAGCACATTTATCACCTGCAGAGTGAATTAGGGTTCCTCTTCCAGTTTCAGGACCAAAACCCATGCTGGTTTAGTGCAGCTCCTTGCACAAGGAGTTGGGGTGTCTGCCCGCTGGGTAGTAGATCACTGCACAGATGACCTGCTGAACCCCAAGAACAGTCAAATCAAACTATGGCTCAGCTTAGCTTAACTAGAATTGAATCTCCTCCGCATGAATTTGAATCACACAGTCAAAGCCAGCTTGCCATGAGGCATTTCTGATTAAGTCTTCCAAAGCACCTCTTTTTGCTTCTAGAAGAGAATGTTTAGGTCAATCTTTGGTACTTCTGAAGATCACTTTTTTTCTTGGGGGTTTCTTCAAACACAATTTTTTTGCATAATCAGATGCTTTCCTTCTGGTCACTGTAGCGATAATTCTCATTCCAAAGCACTGACAAATGTGATTTTTGTTAGTGCAGGGTGTGCTGCAGGAAGCATTTCTGTAGTGCAAGAATCTGGAAAAGTTAAATCCTTTCTATTATTTTTTTAAAAGCGTGTAGGAGATGGATCACCACTGGGTTTCCCAGGTTCCAGGAGCAGGCCTCCCTGCCAGAGGTTAGTTAGTGTGTATTTAGCATGCTGTCATTCTCCTTAATTATGGATACTGCAAAATTCCTCATCTAGATTAACATATTACATGTAATTACTTTCAGTTCTGGAGTTCTGCATCATAAACTACTTACTTTAAGGTACCTAAAATGATAATTAAAAATTTTTACTCCAAAATTGTAAATAACATCTCCAGCCACTCAACTGTCATGTAATCTTCACCCTTATCTTTCTTTAATCACGATCGCTTTCTTAGTGTCCATCTACGCTGGTCATATGTCTTCTCTAGTGTTGCTTTGCAAACATACACATTATTGAATTTTGGGCATCAACAGATCCCAGGCTTGACTTGAACATGCCTTGATATTATAAACATAATTCCTTTATTTTAATCTTTGCATTCTTTCCTGTTTGGCACCACGCAAGAAAGGGAGAGAAGCAGTAACGAGACATAGATATTTCTTTGAATATTCTCTGTCTCCAAACACCTGCAGAAAGACCCTGAGCAACCCATCTAGGGTGACAGAGAAACAGCTGGAAATATGGCATAGAAGCTCTTGCACATGCTTGGAAATGGTGTTTGAAGCTGTTCAGGAATGTGTGATACATGCAGTCTGCCTGACAGATGCCCAGCCGCCACCTGTGCCTGGCACTAATGAGAGTGAGGGTAACGCAGCGAGAGGAGCAAGTACACAAACATGAGATGGATCCCGCACACCACCGTTCCTGTACCCATGCCCTGGCAACTCCTGCCATGGCTTGGTCTCGCCTGGGAGCCACAGACGAGCCAGCGGTGTGACTTCCCCACAGCTCAGAAGCTTGGCCACCACCCTGCCCAGCCCTCCTGTGCGAGTGATGTGTCGCAAAGCTGGGGCAGACATGGCGGGGAATGTGTCCTCCTTCCAGGGGCTGTCCCCTAAGCTCCTTGGTCCCAGCCATGGGGACAAGCTTTCTGGTGGAAGTTTGCAAACAGCTGGAGGGAGATACAGGGAAAGCCCTACCTTGATCCTAACGCTCCGCCACTTTCAGTACAGATGTATCTTCAGTTAATACCTTGGGGCTGGATGCTGCGGGCTGTGAAGATTTACTCTGTGTTTCCTGACAGAGCTCTGAAACATTTGGATAAGAATAGAGATTATTTTTTTCAAGCTGAAAAGTCCGGGGCTGTGTAATGTGTTCATGCTCTCGAGACTGAGGAATTATATCTGACACTTTAGAGGGGAAGAAATCTTACATGCAGGACAGTGCAAATGTTATGCTGGAGACTTATGTTTAAATAAGTGCAGCAGTCATAAAATAGGGAAGTCTGTAGAAGGAATACAAAAATGATATGTTTGTTGTCTCTATTTGAAAGAGGGAGGAAGGTCCCCCGCTTACCCCGGCTCTGCTCAGCCATGGCCGGAGGGTGGGAAAACCTCACGAGGTGGCACATGGAAAACATCGCGCCTCTGCTCCGCAAGCTACAGCGAACAGCAACAGCTAACCTCGGAACCAAAATGTTTCCAACCATTATGCTTCTTAAAAATAAGCCATCAGGCCGCAATCAGCAGCTGTGAATTTGGGGAGGCGCCGTGCCCAGGGGCTCAGGGGCGTGCAGGGGAGCAGGCCCGGCGAGGCCTCTGGGAGCCCTTGTCGCACAAATAGCTACTCGTTACTTGGTTCTGCAGTTCTCTGTGCCTGTGAGTTACAGACAGCAATGACACATGAAAAACAAGCATGACGTGTTGCTTTATCTCAAAATTAATAGACGCAGGGTAGATATCTGAGGCTGTGAGTGCGCAGCGGTGCACAGAAGCTCGTTCGTCATATGGGTTAGATTAGGCCCTGCACGTTCCCGCCCAAACCGAGCGGCTGCCGCCGCCGCCACTGCTGCTACAGCGAGATTCTCTCCTCCTCTGAAGCTTGTCGGCTGCTCCTCTCTTTCCCCGGAGGAGATCTTCCTTCTCACTGAAGGTTTAGCGGAGGTCTGTTGATGGTACGTTGGGGTAAATATTTCACAAAGTTCTTTGAGGGGAACGATAATTTTCTTTGCTTAAAAGTGTTTCAGCTGCATGATTTTCAGTAAAGAATAATTGAGACATTTTAAGCTTTAATAGATCTAATTACAGATGTTGGGCTTCTGCCAAATAATTTGTTCTTAATTATCTCTAGGCCTGGGGGATTCATGTAAGAACACCGCAGTAACATCAGGATGTGAGAGAAAGGATCAGAGAGACTTTACGCGGGGTGCAACTGGGAGAATGAGAATTAGGCCACTGCAGCATGAAAAATACATTAACGTGTTTTAATACGAGTTTATTCTTGTCATATACCAGTCACCCTGGCAGACTGCACGTGATGGGCGCAACGATCTGCGCCCTGGCCATGGGTCCATGCGGGTCCTGATTCATCCCTGGGTTGTCCTGTACTTACACAAGATGCCATAAGGTCAGATCCCATGTACGTAAGTAATACTGAAATACTGCACACTGTCCCATAGGCTTTGTATTTATAAATGCATTTGTGGTAGAGATGATACTGCCACCCATTTCAAAGTTGGTGAAGCTGACTTATTTCCAAAGCTGCCTTTTAAAAAAATGCAATGGTGAAAAAAGAAAGGAAGGTTTTCACTTGCCTGTGATTATTTCATGCATCAGTTACGTGTGTGACCTCGTTAACGTAGACTGAGTTACGAAGTGCTGTATGTTCTTGGTGCCACTAGGAAATGCACCGAAAACGTTCTTGAAGCCACTCTGAATTATAGTATTACGTGGGTAAGAATAAGGGCTTTTCAAAATCAGTACTCGATATGTGCAGCATGAGAGACAAATCCAGTAGCATCAGCTTAAAAGTCTTCTCAGACAATTATTCTCTTGGGGTTGTGCTGCCCAAATTGTGACAGATCTTGCTAAATGGATTTTAGCAAATTTGTGTAAGTAACCTACAAGACTTACTGGGACTGTTTTAGGCACTCTAGTATATTAGCTCCAAGGGCTGGCAAATGTTTCACCCTTGCATCTCACTTTCCTTATAAGTAGTCACTCACTCTCCTTGTGTGTATTCTTTGCTCAGTCTCTTTTTTACTCCTGTGGATAGCTCTTGAATATTTAAATTTTGTGTCACTTTGCTGTCACTGACCACCACATTTGAAGGCTTAGTTTCCAACACTTGGTTAAGCATCAGTTAAAATTTTGTTTTCCAGGTGTATTCCTCCATCTGATTTAGAAATGTGCTTTCTGCTACTTTGGTCTCTTAGGCTGGTCAAAACTAATTGCTTTGATGTTTTCTGTGGCCAGCCTCCCCCAAACACTGTTTGAACATATTTTGTGTTATTGCCCTAACAAAATTGCTAATGGATGAAAAGTGGAATGTAAAATCACTGCAAAAAAGGCAATTAACAGAAGTTAAATGCACTAGTTTGTAAAACCAATATAAAATTCTTCCCCTGTGGCCTTCTGTAGACCTGAAGAATGCACCCTCTTAGTATTATTTTATTATTTTGTTAACCTGCTTTAAATATCCATCCTCCCTAACCATGAAGCAAGTTCCCCATTGCATAATCCCTGCTTTGAGCGAGAGTTTGGACAAGGTGACTGTCACAGGTCCTTCCAACCTTTGTTATGATTGAACAGTAATCAGTAGCTGTAAAATGGAGAAACAAGATTTTATTATTTGTTTCTTTTTAGTTAAATTGCTTTCATTTAATATTTAATATTTACTATTTTCATTTAATGTGTATATACACAACTACTAAGAAGTGCATCCACCTCTGCTTCCTGTTTTTCTTGACTGATCCTAAGTATACAAAACCAAGGTGGGACATACTTTTAGGTGCTCTACTCTGTTTAGCAGATTTTCCCATGTCTATGGTTTCTGAGCTCCTGTTGGAGACACAGGGATGAATATCCTCCTATCCTTGTTCCCACTTGTAAATAAAGGCCATGTGTATATTTGCTATGAGTATCTCCAGCACTCTGTGGCATTCTGGAGAGGAAGGCTCAAGGTGGCTTACCTGTCAGGAAAGCTGCTGTTTGTGATTCACTTGGGAGCTGTGGCGTCTGTGGCATGTCAGCCCCTTATCAGGGTGAGACCCAAGCATGTACCTGTGCCTCTCCTGTGCCGACTCTGCTGGAAGGAAAGATTGCTGTGGTCTGGGAAGGAGATATGGTGTATCTGGACGCTCCTTGTGCTCCAGTAGAGCAGATCACACCCCACAGCATTGCTGCTTTGCAAGAGGCCCAAAGGGTTTTAGAAGACTCTGAATCTTTGGACAAGGTCTTGGCAACGTCTGGTGATCATTACAGGGATTAGAATGATGGTGCTGAGAAAACCCAACCACATATCTCATGTTAATGAAGTTCACAAAGTGAACAATTACCTCTACCTTTTCCTCAGTGGCTTTGGCTCTGCATCTCACTGCGCACAGTACTGCAGCAGAGCCTGTCATTACAGCATCCTTCAGCATGAATGCTGCCGTTTCCTTCTGTATGCCATTTGGCAGCTGAAAGTGTTAGTCATGAAAATGAAAACCACTCACTGTTCAACAATTAAAAATAACAGCAGTTGGACTTGAGTGTTTATATAAAATAGAAACCTAATGTTTGCTTGAAAATCTTATATGTCCTTCTATTCTTATTTACTAACTAAAGATACTAAATTGCTGCTATCAGTCCATGTGTTTGATCACTGTTCACACTTTACTCCTAACACACACTTGTAACTTTTCAAAAAAAATTTTTTTTAATAAAGTATTTCTTAAAAAAATACTCTTAAGAAATATTGCACACCCTTCCAAGTCCTCAGCTGATGCAATGTGCTCCAGGTCCATTGACTTCATCAGAGCTATCAAGATTTACACCAGATGGCCCACCATGTTTGAAATTATTGCATTAAGGTATTAGCATATGTATAATTTGCTTTATACTTTTCTTTATCAGTAGTATTTTCTTTATATCAGCTTCAGTGGGCTTTTGCAACCTTTACTCAGGGAAATAAAATCCATTTCATGTGAGTAATTCTGTTTTTTAAAGGATAAATACAAAACTCTTACCTACTAATATACCAAAAACTTACTAGGTGAAGGGTTTTTTAATGTTAAGCTGTATTTTGAGCAGATCTGTTATAGTAGGGAGTTGTGACTGTGCCTGGAATGCTCTTCGTGCAAGAATATTGTATTTTTCTGTTTTAAAGAAAAAGGCTCTAATTTGAAGTGGAAAGCTCTCTACTAAAATCAGGCTATGTAAAATCATACATTTCACCTACATTTCCTCTTGGGCATGAGCCTTTTTTTTATTAATAGGTATAAAATCATAACTACGTTATCTTAGACTATAGATAAGGAAATTTGTCTGTTATAGTAAAGGGAAGTACAGTTAAAGCGCCTTCATAAATAGCCTATAGCTTTCCAAAGATGGGTTTTTGGTTTGGCATATTGACTTTGCATTCATGAGACAAATGTAAAAGAACATCTGGTTTGTTTTATCATTAATTCTGGGAATGTCCATTAATAATGCATTTTTGGGAATTGTTTTTGTTATTCCTGGAGAGAACTGTAATGAACAATCCTATGCTTGTTCTGTCGGGAGACACATTTCAGTTTAAAGATTGTTTTGCAGACTTAATTATATTAGTTGCTATCTCCTTTTTATTGCCAGAAAATGTGTACTATTAAAATGAATTGCTGAGAAAGCTGCCAGTGGCCATTGTGGAAAACTAAACTTCCTAGTAGCTTACAGAAGAGGCATTTTTCCTTTTTTTTTTTCCCTTGAAAATTAAATTCAAAGATTTTTTTTTCTGTAATTCTGGCCTGTACTCATACAACCTTAGGAAAAACACAGTAACACACACCTTTTTCGTTCCCGGTTATCAGTCTAGCTATGAAACAGTTATGAGTGGATAAATTGTTCTTGCTGTTGGCAGGAAAATGAGACGTCAAACACCTCAATGTTCTTCTAGAATTCCTAGCTCTAGTGTAGCCGGATCACATAACTCCATAAATTGAAGCAAGATTTTCCCAGGTCAGTTAGGCAAGCAGTGGTACACGTTGGGTTGTGATTAAAGGCCCCACCTATGGCAGCTTGGCATGGTTAAGTAAAATCTGGAGCTCCCATCAAATCCCTAGGTGAAGGAGCTATGGGACTCGGCACTGGAAAAACTGTGTTGTCTGGTGGTTAAAAGTAGAGTCGGGAAATACAGAGACTATTCCCAATTTTGGTCTGGTGTCTGATCCATGCAGAATGTCTCTACTTTATTTATAGCATGACAATAATGAATCTAGTGTGAAGCTAATTAAAATAACATGAGATTCTTTCCCGTAACTTCCTGGGCGTCCGATCAGACACACACATACCCTGGGGATTTCTGCCTCATGTCTGTTGTGGGGTAAACACTAAACCTTCATCCTCTTTTCTTTCTGTTTTCATTCTGTTTATTTACCTGAGAAAGAGCCTTCCGTAGATATCAGCTGAGCAGCGAGGGGCAGGCAATGTTACGGGGTTACCAGGCCTGTGTGCACCTGTGGGAAACAACACCACAACACGCAAATGAACTCCCAGCGGTCACGCCTGGGCTCAGAAACAGCGAGAAAGACCAGATCCAGACAGTGCAAACATCAATTTTTTAACAAACCAGGGATTTTTTTTTTAATTACACTGTTTTTTTAACCCCAGACTCAGATCAGCAGCCTTCTCTTTAGCACATTTTTCCTAGAAAAGACCAAAAGTTTCTTCGGTTGCTTACGCATTCTATCAGCCCAGCAATGTATATGGCATCACTTACTGCACTGATTTTATATTTTTCCAGGACCAAGTATAGCAGCCTCTGAAGAGATCAGCAGCTGGGGAACATTTTGGATATCCAAATTCCTAATGACCCCAGAGTAGTATTCCCAAACCTCTTGGCAGTTCCAAATTTCATGCCAAAAGTTGCAGGCATCTGTCTTACATTTTGAACATTTGTCATCAATATTCTTATTTAATTTAAACATCCGCTTAGGGGGGTCACGTATTCTCAGTGAACAAAATTAGCTGCATGTAACCAATCTGTGAATTTGAGTTTAATCGTAGAGCTCCGGTCTGGTTACAGATGTCTTCGTCCGTGGACTGTAGTTTACTACTGAATGCCTTCCCCGTTAGCTTTGGGATTATCAAGCAAGGGTTTATACTGTGTAGAAACCTTTTTCCTTTCTAAATACATAACGGAATGATCTCACTGGGGGGATTAAATTCAGGGTCTCTGACAGACCTACAGCTGGTTATCTCCTTTAGCAATGACTTTGCAATCCACGCTAAGGTGAGGGGCAGGGCATGGTCTCACTGCCTCGGGAACATAGCAAAGATCAAATTGCCAATGCAAGTCACAATTCAGTTCCTGCTCCCTGTTGCTCCTGGAGGGAAGAACAAGGTTGCCACCACCTATTTATCTGGGTCAGTTTATTACCTGCTGCCACTCTCTCAGCTGCATCAGCTGAAGCTTTGGGGATGTTACATTGGATCTCCACTAGCTCTCGTTCTTCGTGTCTGCCTCTGCCGCTCCCTTTGCTTGTGGTGCCCACTCACTGCCCTGAGCAGGTGCAAGAAGGAGGCACACACCTGAGCCTGTGGAAAACAACAGGGTTGCCTTGACCTTAAATGTCATTGTTTGGATGTGGTAATTGGTCCTAAACTCCTCAAATCTTTCTTTGTATTATAAACGTACTTCACAGATGTGATTCCTAGTTCTTCACATGGCAGAAGTTAATTATCACTGCAGCTCGTTTTAGCAGGATTATAGCTTTAATGTGACAGCAATGACAGTGTGCTAGCACTACGAACTTTTTAATCAATATTCTTCTTTGTATCATATTAACATTCCCAAGGAAAAGGCAGAAGCAAGATCTGATACTCAGCCTCTGCTCTCCATGCTGGTGTAAATAGTGTCCATGTATTTGTACAACATATAGCGCATAGCATATGTAAGCCATCACAAATGATGACTTATTCCGCAGATGAAACTGCAGTCCATAAGCTAGACTCTCCCACTGTCATCGTTAGATCTAGAATCAAACGTCCTTAAGGAAAAACTCTCTCATACGACCCTTGGCACTGAAGCGTTTGATTGTGGTCCCATCTACAGAGTCCAAGAAAAAGTCCATACCATTACATGCAAAACCAGCTGATTTTGATGTAGAAACATCAGACAGCTCTGATTTGCACTGTGAAGGCCCGATGTACCAAACGGAGTTCAAACGACATGGTGAATACTTGCTGTATGTTTTTCCTGAAGCTTTTATTTTTTAAAACTATACAAAGCTTTGAAACATAATTGAAATACTGAAAAGATGCAAATAAGTGAATCCCTGTTTTAGGGGTTTGCTCTGGATAATGCCTGGAATTAATTAGGTATTCTGTTGTGACAAGAAGTTCATGTACAAAGTAGAAATCAAGGGTCATGAAAATTACATGCTAAGGGATCCATGAGGAGCTAAATGATGTGCATGGGCTGTGGAACAAACTAATCCTCCTCCAGGTAATCCTGAAAAGTCTTCCAAGACACATACTCCTCAGCCATTCATTAGCATCATCAGACCAAACTCTTGAAGTGTTTTTACTTGTTATGTTGGATTTAATTCAACTCTGGCTTTTGCACCCTCTGTATTAAAAAACTCTCAGGAGCTGAACCAAGGTTTCTCAGTGAAGCACACAGGCACTTGGAGGCCACAGGAATACACATTGTATTTATCTTCCTCAGTCATCGCTGTCTGACAGAAGAGCATAGAGCAGTAATTTGGGGTATGGGATGTATGCCTCCACCAGCACTCAACCACGCTGACAGGGGGTGGTTTTCTCTTACACATGTTTTCACAGAGACCCTTCCAAGATGAACTGGGGCTACAGCTGGAGATGGTACCTTTCTGCACTTTTGCAGCTAGAGTGCAGTCCACAATGGCTGCTTCAGACCCGAAGGCCAAAATTTACATCCTTAAAATCTTGCTTGGGAGCTGTTTGACCTGCTGTTGCCAGCAGTACCTGGTAGGTGTCTGATGTTTTGCAGCAGGTGTGTGCCGGGTCGGGCTGCACGACACCTCTCATATCCCAAACCGGCATTTCCTTTCCCTCTGTGTTGCTGTGTTGCCCTCTCAGGTGCTGTCCGAGCACACCTAATGCTCTCCTGCCCATGAAGCCTTTCCCTCTTGTCCCAGCCACTGCAGCACATGGACATCCCATCTCCTGGGATGTGGGGCTCTAGCATGCAAATCTGTGTCTGCTTAACTGGACATAGCCCAGAGCTTCCTGTCTCACCTGGTGTATTGGGGGTCCTCTTTTTCTCCATGCTGTTCTACTTTCTATAACTTTACTAAATAATCATTAGCGTAAAGCCTGGACCGTGGTGACTTGCATTCCACTAGCAGTCTCCCTGCTGAGATTAAAGCCAGTCCTGATTTTTTTCTTCTTTGCCTCCTCGAGCTTCATCTGACTATGGCTAATACAAAAAAAATCAGAAGATGGATTTGATGTTCTCTCTTGATTTCAGGGTTAGAACACTAGAGCTCTACTATTACATAGAAAAGGCACAGATCTCCTCTCCTTCCTTACTGTTTTCCTGGTGGAAGACAGGAAATGTCTCAAGAATCACTTTTCTTCACTCTGTGGCTCCTTGGAAGAGACGGATGTCACCCAGTAATTTTTCTGAGGGATAAGGATTAGTCTATATCCTTCTCCACTGTATTTTCTGTTATATTAAGTGTGTGTGGGATCTGTGATTTGAGGCTCAATGCTGAGAAGCCTGAATTCTGCCCATTTGCTAGTGAAAGGAGCATGGACTGCAGCCCACAGAGGGGACATCAGCGCCAGGCAGGAATCACCAGCAACACATCCCTGCCTGCAGGCTCTCTGCCCACTGGGGAAGCTGTGACGGGAGCACAAGGTACCACGAGCAAAAATGACAGTGACCAAGGTCTGCAGATATCAGGAGCGCTAGCAACTGTGTTTTGCCATCTCCCTATCAGTGCTACATGCGTGCGCAAAATCATCTGGTTGCCAGAGGATCTGTAACAGGAGCAGCCAGCAAGGGTTTGCGTCCGCTTTCCCCCTCCCAAGCTATTTCGCAGGTATGCAAGCTGCTCGGACAAGAAGCAGAAACTGGTGAAGCAGAGAGCTAAACCCTCCTCCGCATCACCCTGCTTCAGCCCAGCAGCCCCGAATCAGACAGAAGCAGGGTGAGAGCTGTCCTAACATGGGAGCAGACGTGACCCTCTGTTTTGTCGTGACCCTCTGTTTTGTCGTGACAGCTACCCCGTCGGGGCCAACGGCCAAGACATAGGGCAGGGGTCCCTGTTGCTCTCTGCCCCCAGGCAGCCACTGGAAGGGGTGCACAGGAGGCCTGCGGCTGGGAGCTAGAGGCTCACTGAGGGGCAATGGTCATGTCTGCAGCAAAGCAAGGTCCCAGAGGCTCCTGAGCAAAAGGAGCTGTGAGCATCAGTGGGGATGACATGAGCCAGCACTGCTCAGGAAACCTCCAGGGAGCAGGGCTGGAGGATGTGCCCCATCCTGCAAGGACACCACGGAGCTTTGCTTTAAAGCCTTTTACTCCATCAGTCTCATCCAGACATCCTAAGTTTTCTCCTATTTACTGACTTTAATGTTTGGTTCGTTATTTTGTTCTGTAATAAAAAATGCTTTAGGGATTGGAGGTCTTCTGGTATGCTGGCTTCACAAAAAGTCTGGAGCAGCTTCACTTCAAACCTCTCGTCAGTTCAAGTCCCATCAGAGCATTCAGTGGGGAATTGAAAAACTGGATATGTTTCTCTTGTCTCCAGGCTTAGCTCACTGTCTAGATTCATGTCACCTCAGAAAAGCTAGGATAATTTAAATAGCTGGAAAATAATGTCAGCTGTTTTAAAAGAGCCCAGCGGACCTGGGGATTGGTACATGTGGGGTTTGTGGTCTGGACAGGGTCTGTATCTGCTCTCTTTAATGTCATTCTCACGGTTGCTAGGACAGCACCAAACTTCCAGAGACTTTTCAGGCAATCTCAGTAGTCTTCCCAGTCCTGCCAAAAACTAGTCTCAAAATTAATATCTTTTGTCTCTCAGCTGTCGACTTTCCTTTTAAAGTTGCTAGACCAAAAATATATCCATTTTTGTCAGCTGTAATAAGGACTTGGACAAGCAAGCTCTAAATACAGTTTGGATGCGCCTGGCTAAGGAAGGTATTTGGCTCTGCATGGATTCTGTAATCCCTTTGAATTTAATTATTTTTGCTCTAATCTCCACTAAAGACCCCATAGCTGCAGGACTATAATAGCATCTCCAAATCATAATAACATCCCCAAATTAAATCCCTAGGTTCTCCTCTGAATCATGGAATGAGGACAGGCATCCACGAAGCTGACAGTGTTGCCTTGGGCAGACCCCTCTTCCTGCGAGTGGAATACACTCGGGGCAAGGATTTGCCCCAGGTCACACGCTTTGTCCTGCAGTGTGAAAAACAATTGCTCTCCTGCACGGGGTCTTCAAGTCTCCTCTGAAAGTCAGTGCCAGCAAGCCACTCAAAAAATCAGTCAGTGGCCATTCCCTTCTTTCAAAATATGGCTGCTCCTTTCGCTGGCTCCAGTTCATGTTTAAAGGGAGGATTTGACACAACGCAATAAGCAGGGGGAGGCTGGCAGGAGGCTACAGGCATGGCCTGTCCTGATCTGCAGGTCCTGGTGCACCCCAGTGTGAGCAAGGGGCCCCACTGCACCTCAGCAGGACCCTGCAGCCACCCCTCAGCAAACCTCTAGCACTGTGAAAACTGAAGCACTTCAAAAATGTCAGTGCCTCCTGGGACGTGCAGTAGCTCAGTTTCAGCTTTGGTCTTAGGTATTAAGCCTGGGATGGAAGCGGAACTTGTCCTTTTCTCTGTGTGGTGCTACTCGCTTTAAGATTCATTTAAATTCCTTACTCTGGCTTTTCTTGTTTTTTCCTTTCTGAACCAGTAGCCATAACTAATTCCAAGTTTTCCAATCTGTTGGAACTTCATATGCCATGAAACGCGAGTGTGACTTTATGCCAGCAGTGGCAGAGATGCTTTACATGAGGGTTGCCCTTTTTTATTAACAATTGTAAAGGGTGAGGTGCAAAGGCCTGTATATACTCAAAATTATGTAATTTTTCACACTGGAATCTCTTTTACAAAGTATGACATGAGTTTCCATGACACAGATTAAATTATCAGTAGATAAACTAATGCATTGAGTAAGTGGAAACAGCTAATTTTGTGAGAGGACCAGGGAAAATGCTCCAGCCAAGGATTGTGTGAGTTGTCTTGTCACTCCTCATATATTTAGTTAGCTATGAGTGGTTTTGTTGCCTGCTTGAAGCTACTTGAGAGCAAGCTTTGAGGAGAAGCTCCACAGATGAGGTATGAACAAGGGGAGATGACTTGCAGATGGACAGAGCACGTGCTCTACAGCGCTCCCTCACTGGGGAGCAGGCAGCAGGGAAGGAAGCTGCCTTTGAGGTTTTCTCTCTGCAGAAAGATAGGGAGAAGCTATACCAAAGGCATTTGTAGAAGAGGCCAACGTGGTGAGAAAAGGGTCGTGGTCAACTGTGTGAGAGTCTCAGATAAGTCAAAGCTGATGAGACGAGAGGGTAAGGTCAGAGATCTCTCCGAGGCAGGTCATTACAGAGAGCTGTGAGCGCGGTGTCGGGGGCAGCAAGGGCAGACACTGCACTTAGAGCAGTTTACAACAAAACTGGGAAAAAGCTCCAGACTGTGGCTGCAAACAGGGCTGCCAGCACTCTCTGGGAGGAAAAGGTGATGAGGTGATAACTGCAGAATCAAGTGAAGTCAAAGAGCTGTTCCTTAAAAGCAGAGAGATTAGCTGCCACTTTGATTTGAAGGGAGAGAAGCTAGTGATAGTGCTAAAGAAGAAAGATATCTGTATTTTGTCTGCATTAAAATCTCCCCCAAGCTGCTGTTTTGTCCTCATGGTCCAGGTTCCTGCCTGGGGCTGCTTTAAGCCTGCGAAAGCCTCACAGGTCCTGGTTACCCTCAGCTTTTGCGGGGTGACGCTCTGGAAATTCTGATGCAGCTGCCTGTGGTGTGGTTTTCCTTACAGTGTAAGAGCTCCTTGCAAATTAAAAAGCTTCCTGCTGAAGACATAATCCTGATGCATCTCAGACTCCTCTGAGTGAAATCCATTTTTTCTGTATTCTCAATAGAATATCAATCGTATTTCTTATCAAAGGCTGATTGGTGGCTGATCTGGGGAGGTGATTATCAGATCATACACATCTTTTCTTTCAGATCAGATCATTGCTTATAAAGCAACAGTTAATGTCTCTTGTTAGCCATAGAAGTACTCAGATGATTTTATTTAGTCACATCAATCAATGATTATTTCAAGTTGTCAAGACTTTTCTCCAGACAACTAGAAAAAGTTTTTAAAAATATACTTTTATTCAGTTTTCATTAGGAGAGTAAGCCTATAAAAAGCAGAATTTTTAATGGATAATTGGTTGAGGTTTAAGAAAGCATTCCAAGTGGATTTTATGATCAGGTGCTTCTTTATAGTCTTTATACTCACTGAGGGTAACAGATTCAATCTGAAGGGGGATGTGAAGGTCACTGCAATGTTGAACCACTCTGGAATGAAGGACTGTCATCGAGGTTCAGCTGTAAAATGGTACCTACAACTTACTGAAATTCCTTTAGGCAGCATGGTTTATTAAGAGCTGTGAATGAAATGGTGTATATCCACTGCTTGGCAAGGCTAGAAGCTGTATTCTCAGGACAGGTTATGAAAGGTAATTACAATTTTTCTTGGATATTTGCAGCTTCTACTTTGCAGACCTTTGAGGTAATCATAAATATCTGACCTAATGGAAGCTGAATAGTGCTCACTCTTTGAGATATGAAGTTTGCTTTGCACTCCAGATAATAGTTCATTAAAGGTTACCTGACAGGTCTCTTGGAACTGTCTCCTCAGCTGGTGGAAATTGGTGTAGTTCCACATGTTTCAAAGAATCTGTCTTTCCTTCCTCCTCTTATGTGTAAACAGCCTCTTAAACTAATGAATAGAGATCTCAGGTTCACAACACAGTTAGGAAGAGAAAGAAGATAAGATGAACTTGTGTAACATTCACATCTCGAGCCTCGGTTGTTGTATTATTTAGTATATCAGAAACAGAACTACAGGAATTGGTATGCACTAAGGGTAGACGTGGATGGGGTGGGTAGTCGATTTCAGCACAGAAGGAGGAACATCATATTTAGCAATTTGTAGTATGTACTCCTGGAGCCCCATCTGTGCATCTGGAGAGGAGGTCTACCGCATGAGCAGGTGGCTGGATAATGACATGGGAGGTGCTTGACTAAGTGTGGGGGGTCCTTCATGATTTCTGAGGTATGGGATGAGCCAGAGCCCAAAGGTTAGCTGCAATGGGATTCACACCCTACACGTGAAAGTTTCTCTCCTGCAAACCCTGCACTCCTCAAGCATCTGCTTATGCTGTTTGTGTTTTATTCGTGTCTCAGTACTGCCCCCTGAGCAAACAGGCTGAGAGCAGACACCTCTTGAGAGCCTGGTAAGATGTCTTCTGCTTGGGGACAGTGTTTACCCCAACCACCCTGCAGGGACAGTGGCAATGTCTGGAGTGCTGTAGCAAGACCGCAGGGGCTTTAAAGGGCAGCAGCAGAATTATCTGTCATTTACTCAGACTATGCCTATGAAAGAAAGCTGGACAAGCATAGCTTATAAATGGTTTTGCTTTTACTAAATTTGTTACCCATGAAGCTTAACTGGTTAAAAATGTACTTACATGCCAAATCACTGATTGTTTGAAACCAGAAACAAATAATTCTGCATGTTACATATAGTAATTAACAGCTTTTTAATAGTCTTTGGTCCTGGTTTTCAGGAAATAGTGTTGTACTATTAACATTCCTGTAAAACCATTAGTCCTAAATGCATGTAATTGATGGCAGTACTAATGTTTGTAAAATGAACTGAGGCTGATTTATAAGTCTGATAATAAAATAGTTCAGTAAAGGGCTTTGATCTAATAGCTGTGAAAACAGTACACACACCTTAAAGATCATCCTTGCAGATATCCATCCTCCTTTCAACTTTTACTACCTTCAGACACGACAATTTGGAAGGGAAAATTCCCAGCTAAATACATCTTGATGGAGAGGACCATTGATCAGTTACACTCTATTCTCCTTCCAGATACGAACATCCAGTAGTACACTGACTCCTTGGGCCATTTTCAGTGATACTTTATTCATTGCTATTGACTGAAATTACAGAAAATAAACACCTTGCCTGTTTTCTTGACTAACAGAACTGGTCAAAGATTCCCCCTTCCCTGCAGTCTAGCACACTAGCTCCTCCAGCATGACCTTTCTTCTGCAAAAGAAGTGTTTATACTTGTAATATTATCTATGGTAAATCCTCAGTTGCTTAGGTCTGTTGGATCCATTCACTTTTTGCCAGTTTTTCTTTCCTTTTCCTTCTTCCTTATATAAATTTTAATTATAAAATAAGAATCAAATCACTCAATATTCATTCAGTTTTTCCACAGTATTGAAACAGGCAATTTTGCTCACTAAGCAAATACTTTCAAGTAATCTTTAGGCACACTTAATAAACTCAAAAGATTGCATTCATAAAGCTAGTGGGAGGTAGTATTCTTCCCATATATGGCTCAGTATTTACAGTGCTTAACAAAGAGTCTCTTCTCTGTTTTCTGAGACTAGGACTTGATAGTGCACCACAAGAGTTTATGGGCTGGTTGTCTCACTCCTTCTAGATGAACATATTGTCCTTTGCACAAATAGTTCAGCATTTTTGTAGTTGGTGAGTATGTTGACTGTCTCAGCTCCCTCAGCCTCTATCTACCACAGCTCCTCTTTCAGGCAATATGTAAGCAGTTTAGAATGGAAAAGACTGAGAAGATGAGCTCCTCCTCTGTGTACCTTGTAGTCTGTATAGCAGGTAGGACACCCACATGGAGAGTGAGAGACCTCACACCAACCCCCTGTGCTGAATCAGGCAGCAGGAGGACAGGAACTTGGATCTCTCACAACGCATGTGCATGTTATTAACTACTGGGCTGGAGAGGACAAGCAGAGGGAAGGGGGAAGCCAGCATCAGTGCATGCTTCCTCTGCCTCTGTGCATTCAGCCTCTGAAACCAAGATCGCTGATTTGGAAAAGCTGATGGCAACAGCTCTCCTCTCCTCTCCTCTCCTCTCCTCTCCTCTCCTCTCCTC
>Ga0065711_1029176_pt1 | contig 37266 bp, 12 predicted proteins | sample Hoacrofraction12_FD_59098 | JGI IMG/M metagenome (GOLD analysis project Ga0065711, IMG submission 59098) | Hoatzin crop microbial communities from Cojedes, Venezuela - Epithelial fraction 12 v2 (version 2) | ecosystem: Host-associated > Birds > Digestive system > Esophagus > Crop | place...
GGGCAGGTAGGGATAGGACAAGGGTAATGGCTTTAAACTGAGAGTAGATTTAGATTGGACAGAAGAAATAAATTCTTTACAATGAGGGTGGTGAGGCCCTGGCACAGGTTACACAGAGAAGCTGTGGATGCCCCTCCCTGGAAGCGTTCAAGGCCAGGTTGGATGGACCTCTGAGCAACCTGGTCTGGTGGAAGGTGTCCCTGCCCACGGCAGGGGGGCTGGAACGAGATGATCTTTAAGGTCCCTTCCAACCCAAACCATTCTGTGATTCTATGAAAAAGAGGAGACTGAGAGCTGAGAACCTATTTCCCTTCCACTACTGCCTGCAATATTTAGCCTCTTCCCATAGCAGAGCACAGGCCTCCGAGCTGAAGGACAGCAGGCATGATTCCCAGTGCACGGTAGCTGAGTGCAGAGATTCAGAGATTTAACTTGCTGTGGACCATGCAGGCTGTGATTCACAGGAAGAGCAGGCAACAGCTTCAGAACTTCTGTGTGCAGTACAGCCCCCAGTAATGCCTCTTTCAGTGTGACAGGGCAAAGGAGAAAGACTAGAACTCTACTTTGCTCAGGTGCAATAGAAATTACGTATAAAGGGAATACTTGCCTGTACTCTCTGGGGTGATCCAGAGCTTCCGGCACTTGAAAGGCTTGCTGGTGAGCACTTAGTAAGAAAGTGTTCTTGGTTTTGCGTTTTTTTATGTTGGTTTGTTTTAACTACATAGCTAGTCAGATCTCTCAATAGCTACAGCCTGAGGAGGGTTGTTAAGCAGTAGCACACCTGAGCCACTTGCAGCTTCTTATCCTCATAGAACAGGGTAATTTGCAACAGCCCAACTAATCTCAGCCTTAGAATTTGTAGCAGCTGTAACCCAGAGGAATCCTTGCAAGGCTTTCTGCTGGTGTCTGTCGTAGAAGTGTTTGCTTGGTGACACACAGGATTAGTATTTCATTTCCCTGAAGGGATTCCTCAAGTGAAGGGAGTCAGTCATTACCATGCAAAAACAGAAGTCTACTTGTAAAACGGAGTGGTCACAAGAAACTGAACTGCCGACTTGTTACGTCACAGGAGGCAAAAGTTTTACTGTTCTGAGGTGAAAAATGAGGCTGTCATGATGCCTCCAGCAGCAATTCAAGACTACTTCAGGCTTAAACAGCGGAGAAGTGTTTCTCAGTTATGTTATGAATAGAGATGTACATGTGGTATAGTAGGGATTTTAAGTAATTTTTGGCCTTGTGTAAAAAGACATTGACATTTTCAAGAATTCAACTGCTAAGAATTTTATATGACTGGTGTATATCATAAAAGCAAACGAGTATCCCAAAGTAAGCAGATTAGAGAATTAGAGGTCCATCTTAGGAATTGTGTTCCAAGCAATGGTTTTTGAAATAGCTGGGTTTAAATTTCCACATTTTAAATATTCTTCCAGTGTGTCTTAGATTAAAACCACAGATGGGTATTCCTGGTAATTATTTTATATTACACTATCTAGGCCATTTGTTGAACCAAAACACTTCTAATTGAAGTGCTATCTTGCTTGTGTTTAAATTGCCGTTGAATAGGATGCTTGTTCTGATGTAGAGAATTCACAGAAAGTCCTATAGTTCAATTAAGACTCCTTTCGAAGATGTAAACTAATATTATGTAATAATATATAACAGCAGGAATCAGCAGTAGCGTTATCCAACAGCAGTCAAACCCTGCCATTCTATGATCTTTATCAGATCAGAGTATTGCAGAAGTGTAACTGTAGCACTAACAAAAAAGTTTATCTTGCAGTTTAAACTAATGTTAGCAATTAATACCCTTTTAACAGGTACTGTAATTTAAGGCTGTGACATCTTAGGAATTTAAAAGCAGCCAACTGTACTACATCAACACTGCATTACCTGTATGTTTTATATAAGAAATGCAAGATACAAGAAAGCACTGAAGCCACCTCCGAGTGCTGAGCTCTACAAAATGAACTCATGTTTGACCACCTTTCAGGGATGTCAGGGCAGGTAAATTTGGTTTGGTTTTGTTCCCACAAGTTATGGGTGAAGCTGTGTTTTAAAATCTCAGTAGGTAACATGCTCCATAATGTACGAAGGAATGTAGCTCTGGTGCGGAACACTCTGCCCAGTAGGAATGCCGGGGAAGGCAACACGCAGTTGCCTGGCAGTACCTGAAAGGGAAACGTGTTGCTTCTCAACAATGTCTCTCCCTCGATAATGATGTTCTTGGGTCTGCTCCCAAGTCTTTCAGTGGCATTCAAAATCCACATGCTTGCTTAGACACCTGTGCTATAGGTTACAGACGCTAGTAGCAAGCCATGGAAGCTTAGCTCCACTGAAAGACTGATGGTATGATTCAGAGAAGGCCTGGGGCAAGTTGCGAGACGTTGCTATAAAAATCCAGTAACGATTATCCTCTAAATGAGCAGCAAATTACATAGGAGGCTGCAGGCCTTCCTGTTGGATTACCACACTCGGCTCCCCAGAACTAGGTGCACTGTGTCACATAATGTAGTTTATCACTAGGAAATTACTGAAGCCCTCTAAGAGATTCCAGGTATCTGGGAGATTACTGGAGCAGCAGCTTTTGCTACTGCACATACTGAAAAAAGGAAAACAAGCAAATATAAACAGGAATTATGTTCCTCCTTTTCTTCAGATCTAAAGAAAAGGAATTCTGTCTAGTATTGTTCTACACTAAAATGTCACAGAGTAAAGCGGTCTAGTGCTGAGGTCTGTTTTGTCTTGAGAAAAAAAATAATGTACGCTCTCATTTGAAGCAAATAAAACCTGCACTGTTTCCACTGGGTGGGAATGAAAAGCCACAGTAAATGATTCCCATAACCTTGCTCTGCCAGACAGGGCTGGCAGGAAAAACAGACACTGTATAAATGGGTTCACAAACTGGTTTGTTGTTTTTAGACAGAAGATGATGAAGTTCAGAATTTTCTGGCTGCTTCTCTTGCTGCACGTCTCTGCCTGGGACAGGTCAGTCCTGCATGAAGCAAAGGCGGACAGACTGACAGCAGGCACCAGATAGTGGAATGATTCATGCCCGCCCCTCTCCAGTGCAGAAATCTACCATAGTCCTAATTTCTACATGTCACAGTGTTTAGTAGTTATAAGAGCAAAATTTCTGCAGGGAAAGTGGCTGATAAAATGAAAATACTTTTAGCAATTATTTTCCTACTCCTCCCTTAACAAGATATTTTACTGACTTTTGTTTTACTGACCATATGGTAAATTTTACAAGAAGAAATGCATGAAAAATGCAGGAAAGAAAAATTAGACGACTAAGTGCAAAATAGAAGTATAAAATTTATTTAAAACCACCCACAAAGTTCTGTGTAATCAGGAATGATACAATTTGTAATAGTCTTTTTAAAAACTCATGACGAGATTTAAAATATATTTTCAATTACAGTATTCATTTAGCCTTATTCAGTTAGGACAATAAAAAAAAAGAAAGTTTACGTTCTAAACAGATGAGACACACAAGAAAAATAGAACAGAACAGACAATTTCCACAACAACAATTTTTACATGTATGTTTCAATACTAGTATCAACATTTCAATGCATCTTGCTACATAAACATGAAATCATGTACAACAACTGCTTGCACCAAAAAACATAGCTTAATTAGATCTTTCAAGTAACATGCAGTCACAACTCACAAGTCTTCAAGTACTGCTGGTAAGGGTTCCCTTGTCTGCAAAGAAGATTTTAAGGTTCAGTTTCTCAGCTAGCGTAACTCTTCACAGCTCCACCAAGCTCATGAAGCTATGCTCAGCTATACTAGGAAAGAATCAGGCCCCAAATGTTTTTTTCAGAAAAGAAGTAATTTTTATACTTTCTCCTGTAAATACTGTGACATAATGAAGTGCTTTTTCTTTCTGATTTTTTTCTCCCTGTACATCATCTTTTGTTTTAAAAAGTTAATTTAATGTTCCAGATCCAAATACAGTAGGTTATTAACTGGAAATAATCCAAAACCTCAAATTCAAAGTTGAAAAATAAATATCAAATGCATCCCAAAGAAAGAAAAAGGAAGAGAGAAAAGAAAAAGAGAAGAAAGAAAATGCCCTTTTTTTTTTTTTTGCTTTGGCATACTGTTAATCCTTTCATTTTGCAAAGCAAGAAAGAATCCATTAGCCATAGCATTTCAGTACAGTGTGTCCTTACATATTAATGTTCTTTCTTATGACAGCAAATTCTGAACATTATTTATGACCTGTTGTGATACTGTCACATTACAAAGAGCTGTCTCTTCCAAACGGACCAAAGAATTGTAGAATAATTGTTAAAGACTGAAATACCCGAATGTTTGTATTGGCTAGAACTGGCTTTCTTTTAGTGGTATTGGGATATCACTTTTTTTTTTTCTTGCCTACAGTTATTTGTTCATTTTGAGGACAAGTGATTCACGAAGTTCAGATGCTGCCTCTTGAGTTGCATGGATCAGACTGGCATTCACTAAGTTAGTATGAAATCTGTTCTTACTAGGCTCTGCAGTATCACTGCAGTTTAGAAATCTAAGAATGAAAATACATTTCCTTTTCCTCAAACTTTTTTTGCACAAGAAGTTGGCAGTGCATTGCATTTCCCAACTGCAATGTAGTGGGGCATGATGCTTCCTTACATAAAGCTTCCACTGGCAGCAAGGGAAGCTCTGCACGACTCCAGCACGCAGGGTGGTGCCTGCAGTTTCACTGTTGAGTATCACCACAGTTAGGGCAGTCGGAAAATGCTGGCTTTTAGCTTTGTGTCTCAAAACTCACCCCAGTGTGACAACATCACACAATACCGCACACCCTGTTGGGTCTTAAGTCAGAAAAGAACGGAGTTCAGTAGGTTGTCGCAACCCCATTTTCATATAATCAAGTAAGAGGGATCAAGTTATGATAAAGAGAAGCACGTATTTTAAGAAAAACTGCCAAAGCTTAGAAACAGTATTACTGGCCATTCCGTGAGATTTCTGGCCAGGCCATTACCTAGAGGCACCAATCTTTTACCACATTCTTTTTGTAGACAATGTTGAGAAAAGGACAGCCAGTACAAGTGGATACTTAAAACCTGATAAAAACCAAGCCAGTTTCTTTCCAACCTGATTGCTAAACTAAGAACAATCTGGATGTTACTGGCCAGTATATACACAATAGGGACATAATTAAATTGATTTCAGATGATTGTACAATCAGTCATTTGGTAACGGTTTTGATTTATACTACTGACCTTTTATACCTTTATCAGTGTAATGGGATACTCTGAAGGATGTAAGCTAAACTGACAACCATTTAAGGCCCCTTTATCCTAATGGGATGCAAAGGACAGTAGTATAAATGAGAATCAGGGCCTTCATTCTTATTTTAAGACAACTCCCAAACCCTAGACCCTTTTCCATTACAATATTATAATAAAAATACAGATATACATGTAAAATATTGATCAGGTCACAAAACTTTCCACAACAGCATTAAAATGTTCTGTGGCAACAACTGCGATACTGAACATCAAACTAGCAGTTTCCTTGCTCCACTGCAACAGCACTTCTTTGGAATACGGTTTATCTGCTGTAACCGGTAACTCTCTGAAGATTAATTGCCAAATCTGTCCTCCTCCTTACACATGTCATCTTTTTGAGGTCTACGCCTGCATTCTCTGACTTTATGAGGAAAGCTGGTAAGGGGTGCGAAGTGCTGAAAACAGCGCTGTTACTCAGTCACAGCAAACAGAGCAAGTCACCTTCACGTGAAGTTATCTAGCACCCCAGTCTTGCGTTCACTGCAAGTATGCTGTGGGAAGATTCTAGCATTTTAATGTAAATATGTGTGGAAAAATCGCATATGTAACGGTCCCGCAGAAAACAGGAGAAAAAGATACTGCTGGGGGAAGAATTAAGCATACAGCATTGGATGCATCTCGAGTCTTTTAAAACTGAAGGTATGAGTATGTGGTTGAACATTGCAAGCAATATCAGGATGAAGAACTGGGAAACTGGACTGAAAAAAGGATCCTAAAGTCTTTATGTCTCAGAAGGAGGAAAACAGCGATGCTGACACCACTATGCCCTTCAATAAAAGGCAATAATTGCTTAATTGTTTTTCTGCTCAAGGCCAGTCAATTCCACTTGCCGCTACAGAGGAAGAACAATAACAACAAAAAATCCATTGTTCCACTCTTTCTTCCAAGCAGTCCTGCGTTAAGGCATTTAACTTAGGCAATACTTGGGTTTCTCACAAGGACCACGACTGATCTCTGAACAGGGATATAACCAGATGTACAGAAACACTCCTGCTCTTGTAATGGTGCAGGGCCTGCGGCATCTGCCTTAGGTCAAGATTTGAGCAAAGCTGGTAGAGTGACTAAGAAAACAGGGCATTCCACAGAGATGCTAGCAACAGAAGTAAAAACTTGTACTCTGAGAAGAGATGACTTTCCCTTCTCAGGGGGTAAGTAGTTTTCCAGTCTTGCAAAGTCTCTTTTGGTTGGCTCACTTGCAGATATAAGAACAGAGTGTAACAAATTACATCAAGAAATCTGAAAGTGAACTGGAAAACTGATTATTTTTTTGGAAAAGAAAACACTGATTGTGACAGGTTCATGAATTGTTCCTCTTCCTTGGAATGAAAAAAATAACAACCGCAACATTCTAGGCTCCCTGTGAGAGAACATGAAGTAAAAAAAACCCTAGAACTGTCATATATGGAATAAAAGATGACTGAAAGAAATCGATTCTGGAAGAGTCACAAGGAGAATAAATTCTTATGATATTCCTGAGATGAGGACTGGCTGATTTACACACAAAGCAGCAACAGTGTGCGAGTGGACTTCACAAGCAGGCTGCCGGCTATACCGCTAATGCTGAGTACTGAAGCAGACCTGCAGAGGGACAGGAAGAACTTCTGGAGTAGTTACAAGCATTTAAAGCATTCAGCAGCAGGTTACAATGGGATCCAGCACTGACTGTGGAAGTAACTAACCGCAGCAGACGATCCCTGAAGATACCATGGAGTGAGAAAGGTGCCTGTAGTATCTGAAGTGATCTGTACAGAGTAGAAAGCAATGCCTACTAATCAACGCTAGTCAAATTAAGTGTTCTTCAGGGAGACAACACAGAATTACATAGAATTAAATGTTGATAATTTAGTCAAGTATGTGAATGACAGTATTAAACAAAAAATTTTGCTCAATCTTCTGAAATAAAAAAATGTTTTAACAGGGAAGTAATAACGTAAATACAAAATCCATTTTCAACCATTCTTAAAAAGAAGGGATCCATATGTGTACTGGTGCCCGATTAGATACTGCTACTAAAAATCCTTGGTCTTTGAGAAAACCTCAAGTATAAAACTCTTTCCTTTATGCAATTATAATATCGCAGCAACATACTGGAGCAGCATGTAGACAACTTGTGAAAACTGTCTGACTCGACATCAGGTAATTCCAGAAGACAACAAAGCCAGTTTCTGTACTGTTCCACTAAGCAGCCACATCCTCAGGACTTCTGACACTGGCCACTCTGCTTAAGATTAAAGGAGAACGTAAATGTGTCCCAGACTAAATAAAAAAGCTTATGAATTTAAAGTTAGATGTACCCAAAAAAGAGTCAATATGAAGAAGTACGCTGGCAACTACAACACATGTACAGAGAAGGCTGTCTGAAAAGCCAGTTGTACCTTCACAGTTTTGCCCGTGCCTCACTCGTGCTGTGCACCCCATCAGCTGTCCACGTTCTCCAACCTGATCCTGGGAAGGAGCAGCAGACTGGTGGTGACAGCAGTGCTCGCCACCCCGTTCGTGTACACAAACTAAAGAAAGGATAGCCAGCTCTCTCCCTCCTACCAGTATGCGCAGACAGAGAGCAAAGGGGAGATTACTGTCTCCAGAGGAACTGTGGAAAGAGATGAATTTGTACATATATCCACAGCTGCGTGACATGACGACACATCCTTGCTGGTTAGAAACAATGCTGTAACACAGACGTCGCAGTGCAGTACCGTGGTGTCACAATGATCAATGGTGACTTTTTTTCTGAATTGTAGCGACCACAAGAGACCTGAAAGTAAGTTTGTTCAACACTGTCTGAATGCAATTGCTGTTATGTATAAGAAGTGTGGAAGGGGACATGGGACATGCAATTTAGTTTTTCATATATCTGAGGGCACAGTTACTTCCTCCTGTTAACCTAGACATTACAGGATTCTGTGGAAAAAAAGACAAAAATCGTATAAAAGGATTACAAAGCTGATGACTGCTTGATAAAAGGAGCTAATGTCAGCAGGAGAGAAATTTCATGGGAAGTGAAGGGCAAGACTGACCTCACATTTTAAACAGAAAAACATGAAGATGCAGTTTTATTAGCCTGCTTCCCTGACATCTCTCTCTCATTGAACAACCTACCGGATAAGAAAAATAAAAAAAAGCTGTCAAGAGCACAAGCCTGAAGGCAGCCTGAAACAGACCTGCCTGCATGCCTGAAACTTGAGGTGAAGGCATTATGGCTCTCCACAGGCCCTGAATCGCTTCTCATGCTACAAACAACAGAACCTCTGTCTTTAACCACAAGTCCAACATTTACTCCACATCTCTCTCCATCTGTTGCTGCAAAACCTGCTGACTGTGGTAGGGTTGGAGGGGTCTGCGCTGGCACAGACGCCGGGCAGCTGTATCTGTACCTGGCTAGTTGAGTACGAGAAGTGCAGGAAAGCTTGCTGAAGGAGCACATTGCAGTCAATGGGGTTGCACCAACGTAAACAAGACCCAAACTTAACGTAATACTGCAATGATATTAAATAGGTCTTTAAAAAAACCCGAGCAGTTGTACGTTACAAATAATCTTCAGTACTAAAGAAGCTGTCATTTACCCATGCTTAACATAAAATGTTGCTTAAGACACTAGTTATTTCCTGTTCTAAGTATACATAAGCACATTCATAAGTAAAATAAGGACTTTTAAAAGTTAGCTCAGAAAGTCCTTAAAAAAAAAAATAATATGAATACAACTGTTACAGCTAGAAAGTCACCAGAATTGGCAAGTTCTTAAAAAGCTTTTTTGGATCTTGTGACTAAAATATTTATGGAAATATTTTTTTCTATGTTCTGTAATACAATAGCATGTTACAAATCAGTAAGCACACAGAAACTGCATGAGTAAAATTCACTATTTAATGGGGCACGACAGCAGTAACTCCAACAGGGACTCAGCGAGTCCTGCAGAACCGGCTCCTGCAGAAAGCACTACTCCACTCCTTCCCTCTAGACTGCAGGTGGAGAGGTGGGACTGGACCCAGCGGAGCAAGGGACAAGAGACACATCTGGGAAGTCATAGCTGTGCCAGGTTGGATCATGACAGTTTTTGCTAGCGCACCGTGAAAAAGGATCAAAAGACAAGCACACCCCCGCACCAGCCCACACCTGAATCCATTTTCTGGTTTTTCCCCCAGAGCATAGTGCCAGCTGTGGGAAGCCAAGTAGCAGGTCTGACCTGGCCAGCTACCTTAATTTTAGATCCAGCTCCTGATCTGGCCATCCTGGCAGGACTTTGTTAAGGAGTAAGAGCAAATTACAAGTGGTTGTGTGGGCTGCAAAGGAAAGCAATAGACCCACAGATTTGCGAACTTCAAGAGACAAATACTGTTATAAAATTATAACCTTACTCGAAACAATGTAATTTGTGTACAAGGCTGATAAATATTCTGAAATGTTACAATAAATAGCACACAGTTGTAAAAACAGTAAATAGTTGCATTTTCCACACTGCAGTACAGCAACAGAAAATATTAGCTTCTCAAATCACAACCTGCCACGTGCCACAGCAGGAAATAAACGTGGCCAGCTAACCTGCCTGCTAGGTACACGCTGAAAAAGTACTTATGTGATGGACAGTCAAGGAAAGAGCACCGTGAATGATACTGTATAGATGATGTATTTTTCTCATGTAAGTAATCTTAATAAAGTAGTAACTGTGAGTTTTAGCACCTATCAGTTAATAGCATTAACTATTATGTGAAGATACACTTTTCTCTGTTAAAATTGCCATTTCAAAGAAGGTAGACCCGGACTTACGGAAAGTCTGCTTGAGCAGTGACTTGCCAGGGGCTACGTCTGGAGGTATCTGTTTAGATCCACCTCTCAGTTTCTCACTTCTTTGAGGGAAGCTGCTGGTTTTGCAAAGGAACATTTTTATCTTGAAGTTTACAATCATACGCAAGTTAAACGTGGGCATTTATAGGGGAAGATTCAAGTAAAAATGATCCACTTTAATGATCTGAACATTTTAAAAGTTAAAGAGATGGCTCTGTAACTTACTAATTTTGTGTAGAAAAATTGTTATTCACGTGGGAGCGCTGAATGATGAATGATTTTTTCAGTTTGCATTACAGAAATGGAAGCTCTCAGCGCTATCAGTGAAACCAGTAACTAACCTTTTCCATAAATGATCGATGGTGGTGTCGGACAAGGGTCTTTAGATAGCAAACACACGAATTGAACAGCTAGAGAACGTACAGTACTACTTACTGTAGGGACAGCTGGCATTCTTACTACTCTTCGGCTCACCGAAAATATACAGGTTTTAAAATGGAAATCTAAGGCACACAAAATACCATAATGATTTGATGTAGACTGTATATTACATAGTCAAGAAGCATAAAACTGCTGGTACAAAACGATGGCATAATATTGTTTTTGTTTTATTATTATTTACAATCCCTTCATATCCTCTATTTGAACTAATATTAAGCTTTGAACTAAAATTTGCAGCATACCCGGTTTTTACAAATTGTACTTAAAATAGGTAAGATACAAAGAATGGCATCAGTTCGGCCATCCTCTGCCATCACCGTTTTTGTTAATTTCGACAGGAATCTGTAGAACTGAACCCAAGGTCGTTACATAGTGATTGCTACTTCAGACCTTGCTCCTGCAAACACTCCACCTGTCGAGATGGATACAGGAGAACAGTCTCATCGATCTCCAGCCGCACTGAAGTATTCGTAGCACCAAGGTCCTAACTGGCACTATGTGTTAAAAATACAACTGATGTGCTTTTCGTACCGAAACTGTGAATATAGCGCTTACAGTTCAGCTTTTCAAGGAAAAAGCACCTTGTCTAGGTTTTAAATAAAGCAGATGTAGATAGTTCATATTCCTCTGTTACAGCACCACTACATGATAATATTATCAAGTATATTATTAGTGTATTTTCGCACTGGAAAACTCTGACCTCGTTATACCTACAGACTACCCAGCCGGGGAGGACTCCGAGGCAGAATTAAGGTACAGCTTCGTCTCGGGGGCCTGATCCTGCAGCTCGCGGGCACGAGAGGAGTCCTGGCTGGAGCGGTCCTCCTGGCTCTGACTGGGCAGGTATGGCTACACAGAGCTGTTCTCATAGAGGAAGTTGCAGGATGAGGTCGGTCCTTAGCTAACATTGCCATTTGGTAATTTGTTTAAATAAATAAGTTTAAAAAAGAAATACATAGGAGAGGAGAATCAGAAAGAAGAGTGGGATGCTACAGTATTTAAAAGCAACGGAGTGTGTGTTTTTCCTCTGGTTTAGCAAATATTTGTTTCATGATATGTCACTTTTTCAACAGAAATGGAGAACATAAATTTCGTATGTTTGGAAGGAAGAATACAACCCTTTCTCTACATGAAATGTATAAATCACTTAAAAAATTTACAAAACATTTTTGTAAAAAAAATGACCTTAGGAAGCTGGTGAATATTACAGGTGGGTAACGCTTAATGAAAAATTTGCTGCTAATATTAGAAATTTCATACTTTTCCAAAACTTCCTTTGTATTTTCCCCAAATTATTTTTTTTTCCAGACTAGAATAAGGCAACTCTAGGGGGTATTTTATTATCCCAAAACAATCCTACCCCTGAGGCATTAGGAACATTTGGTTGTTGTCTTCACTTATAATGCTCCAAATGAATGAGACTTATGCACTTATTGCTCAAAGGAATTGTAACAAATGCTGCCTTTAAAAAAAACAAATAATATTCGTAACTCCCAATAGCAACACACGTATTGACGTCTCCCAATTTCATGTTTGTACACTCTCTTGAAAATAATAACATGTTTCTGTATTTTATAACTGTTTATATGCAACATAAAATCTTCGATGAAAAAGGGCAAGTCTAAAAACAATCACATATGCTGTTAAGCATACATACTGCAGCTGTAACAATATGGAACTCTACACAGCAAGAATAAAATGATTTCTTCTGTAGAGTATGCACAAACCTTAGACAATATGATCCTTATACTATACTATTTCAAGTTAATTTTAAAAATAGAAAGTGCTTTTAAAATATATATTTACAGCTTAAAAACAACTTCCAGCCATCATTACCAATAACTTCATTTCATACACAATGACAAATCTAGAGAAAAAAATTCATTGGTTTTCTAAAAGATTTATCTGTAATTTGGACTATATAGCAATGGTTGGAAGTTGTTAAAGCAATGGCACCATGAAGTAATAATTCAGCTTATTTATTTTTAACTGTTTGATGTGGTTAAGCACCAAGAGCTGTGTAGAGCTATTACTGTATAACTTGATTTAACACCATAAAATGTGAACCTGTTAAAATCCCTATAAATGACTTTTGTAGTAAACAGACTTGATTTAAAGCACCAAAATATAAATTCCTAAAGGTAATAAACTGAATGATTCAATCAAGGTTAATAACCTAAACAAAATCTTTTTTAGAATGTATTAAAACTATACAACTTTTTTTTTTTTTGCTTAAAATGTGCTTGAGCACCACCAAATGTTAAAGTCACAGTTTAAGAAGAAATCCCCCCCCTTTTTTTACCTCAGCCTTAAAATGGTTGAGATGAGCAAATAGTAAACGACACGAGACTTGTTCTTTAACAGCACCTTAAAGAAACACTGTGTAGCACTGCACCAAGAGGAGGCATTTGATACTAAAACCTATGCCCAATGGTTGTAAGGCCCTGCGACTCGTGTAAGGGCGTACGAAGATACTGTTATTACGTTATCCTTAGTTACTGTTAATGCTCTGCGTGATGGAATTTGGTTGAACTCATTGTCTTCATAAAAAATATCTCTGTTTTCACTTGTTTGCTTTGTTTTCCTGCTGCTAGAGTTTAGTTCCGTATTCTCCGTTCCTAACCTTTCTGCTTCTTTTTCTTTTTCCTTCGCCCTCTCAGCCATCTTTGCTTCCCACATGGCTAAACCATGTTTTGGCTCATTTAAATTTTTGTGTTGGTAGAAAACTAAAGAAATTCTTGTGGGATGATTGCGGTTAGGTTTTTTAATAGGTGTGGTAGCATGGAGTTCACGTCTTGCACATTCAATTAAGATAGAACCATGAGAAGGTGCCACAGCAACCCCGCCAATGTCATCATCCAAAAAATTGTGCTCGCTGTCCGACCACATTTCCTCAGCTTTTTCTTCAGAATCAGTCGGTTGTCCCAGTGCACTGTTCTGCTTTTCATCACCACAGTCAAAATCACACGTCTGTTCTCGATGGGAGCTGCCCTTTTCCACTGGGCATCCATGGGAACAGTCAGCTTCGTTTCCGACTGCATCCTTTGCCGGAGAGCTTAGCGGTACTGACAAATCACAAGAGCTGATCATCTGTGAAGAAGGAGAATTGTCTAACTGAAGCTGACAATTCTGTTTGTCTGGCTGATGTTCAAGTATAGTGGGCAGGGGGTCTTTATGGGCTGGGGAGCCTGGAGCAGTGACCTCTGGAAGAATTGGTGGCACACCATTCATCTTATCATTCAGCAAAATTCCAGTATAATCTTTGACCGACACATCAAAGTTCTTACAACTAACGTAAGGTGTCACGTGAGGTTGCTTGCTACTGCATTCAAAATACCCGTAGGGAACTGAAAAATCTTGTTGAATATTAGTCACTGCTGTTATGCCAGGCTTATGTGCTAAAGACGAATAAGGATGTAAACTATCCACCTTAAAAGGGGAGGAAGCCGTATACTGTTTTAATAAAGAGCAATTTTTAGTAGTGTTTGAAGTATGTTTCATGGCATAGAGGTGATCGGAAGTCTCCGTTTTTATTCCAGGTTTTAAAGCATCTGTTTTGTTCCCTAAAAAAAATGCACACCAAAGTGTAAGTACTTTTCCTCACTTAGTTAATAAAATACACCTTTTACAATATTTGCATACTTGCTTTCTAATATGTAGGACATACGTGATGACTACAGATTTTTCAAAATGGTTATTTTTGGCTTTTGAGGAATATCTCTATGACCGTAAGTACATATGTAATAACCTTGCTGAAGTAACGCCTTAACCTTTTATATACCAGCAATCTGACTGGAAAATAGAAATGTATTTCACAAAGGGATGAATAAAATAAACAGATAAAATGAAATAAACACTCAGTCCCGATTCACACAGCCCAGTTCTACACAAGTGCTTCCCAGCAGCTGACCGCTCGCCTTCAGCACTGCCCAGGCTAGCAGTAAAATTATGTAGAAGTTGATGAAAATTAGAAGAAGATGAAAATTAGTCTGTCTGAAATCAAGTCTGTGAAACAATCAAAATTCTTGGCTGCCTTAACCCCATATTATGTCTGAAGGAAAAATTGTGTTTATAGATCTTGTCCATCGCAGCAAGAAAGTTACTGAATTACAATGATTTGTGCATTAGCAAGCAACTACTCAGAAATTTTCTGGAGGAAAAAAAAAAAAAAGTATCTGGCAACATACTCCAGGTAAATCCATCGCCATCCTTATAGAATCACAGAAAGTTTGGGGTTGGAAGGGACCCCTAGAGGTCATCTAGTCCAACCCCCTGCAGAGAGCAGGGACACCGCTAACTAGATCAGGTTGCTCAGAGCCCTGTCCAACCTGGCCTTGAGACACCTCCACGATCCTCCCACCCTACTCCGAAGGGCAACACCCTCACATGGCCAAAAACACGACTGACAGTATATACCACAGTTAGCTCATCTCACTGCATGTTCTCCATATTCTTTTAGTATTTAAATAGCCAAACCAATATTCTAAACTCTTGTCCTTATCAGTAAATCCAGTACTATACATTACGTACACCATTTATCAATAGCTTTTCCTTTATAGTTGAAGTGTCGTCAAGTATTCTTTTGTCCTTACATTAGGGGAAAATGTAATAGTAGCATCTGACTTGCTTAATGTACCTTTAGCAGTACTTTATTCACTGCTTACCTAAAACTGTACTCAGTATTTTTTTCTTCTCCTAGTAAGTTTTTCTATCATTTTTTTAACTGTTTTTCAAACCTTTGTCTTTTCATTTATGTGTAAATGGTGTGACTAGAATTGAACGCCACTATTAATACGAAGGGATCCTGATTTAAATAACCGTTTCCTCTAGTTTACCATCAGGAGTGACTACTGGATAGTCTAATTTCAACTCCTGTCTCACAAGCCCTGTGATTTTGTTTTCATACTGAGCTTAACAATCTCAGCTAGAGTAAAATTTTCCATTCCTCAGGACTAAAATGCAGAATGGCAAGAACCAATCAATGACTGATCCCCTATAACTGCAAAAAACTGTATATACAGGTATAATACTGTCGTATTCAAAATATAATTCACAGACCTTTGCATTTTACCGTGGGTTGGGGGCAGGGCAGCAGTGGTGCGCTGAGGTCTTTACGGTGACGCCCAGCCATCACCCTGTATGACTACCATAAACACATAAATGCTCCAAGTTATTTAGCTCGTGCAGAGCACACCACCTTGCCCTCTGCAAACCGGGACTTTGATGGCACTGCTGCCCAGCTAGCGCAGCCTCTCTGGACCTGTTCTCAGGCCAACCGCAGCAGTACGTGCCTCACCAGCAGATCTGGAGATTAGAGGGTTGAGATCTAGGGATTCTACTGTCAAAACTTCCATGGCAAAAACTGCAGTTTTATGATAGAAGCTAAGTATTTCTATTCATATTATTTTTCCATCTCTGAACAACTTTCTCTCTCTACAAAAGTACTTCTTCCTCACTCCGTCACCTCATTTTTATCAGCAGCCCTTTTAAATTGCTTTACCAAAATATTTCAAGTCCTAACAAATTATGTAAGTTGGCTTGTTTACACAGTTATTTTATTATTTTTGCATGTTCAAGGAATAAAGTTCCCACAGCATATGGCTAAACTCTCGACATTGTCCCATTTGTTAACAGCCTGGTTTTCAGACATCAAAGCCATGCCTATGTGTAACTACCATGTCCTGTACAGGTAGGCGGTTCACAACTCTGTTCCAGTGAGATCAGACAATTTCAGAATTCCTTCCCAAAGCAGAGCCCTCTAATGCTTGCAGGATGTCCAGCCCAGCCCGAGCACGATGAAAGTTATTAATCATTGCTCTGGAGTTATTGTTGGCCGTCGTCCTCGGCCTGAGGAGTCCTTTTATATTTGTTCCAAAGCCTGGGCTGTGGCTCCCGAACTCCTATGTAGATTAACTGAATGCCTGTCTAATTTCCTAAGGGTGTCAGTAAGACCACTTTTCTTGTTCTTATTCCATCTTGCTACATGCAACTTTTATTGGTTGCCCTGACTCCTCTGCTAAGACAAAGCAGGGTGTGGAGTGCAAATTATGAAAATGTGTCAAATGAGGTTTTTTTTTAAGGGGGTTTTGTGCCCCCCCCCGACATTCTTCTAAATACATTTAACTATTATTCCTGCCTTAAATCTGCTACATATATCTGGATGTCTCTCATGAAATAAAATCCAAAATTTTAGCAGATAAAAGGCTAGGCTATGCTTTAATTATTTTATTTTCCCCCTCTAATCACAGAATCCAAGTCCATAGCTTCCTCCACCTTTTCTACTTCCCATTACTGCAAAGTCCCACAGAACAGTTCTATCCTCTGACGTACTGGTCCAAAATCTGGCCCCAGGCCCAAGAGCAGAAATCCAAAGCACCTCCACACAGCTCAGTGAAGTCACGATGCTACGCTGCACAAACACCTACTGTAGCAGAAGCCTGTGGCCATAGTAACCTTCCTGTAACAGAAGAAGGTCGGCATACCTTTTACCTGGCTGCTGACAGATTCCGCCTCTCTGGCCCTTGCTAATAATATTTCAAGGAACAATTTGCAAAACACTGTCTTATTTGATAAAACCTGGGATTTTTTTTGCAAAACTCTTGCTTTGCAGCAGTATCAATGCCCTCGATAGGAAATGATCATCAACTCAGATTCTGAGAAAGCCATTACCTTTCATAGGAAGTGGGTAACACAGTTCTTGTACTTTCAAATGACAGAAATTCATGCTGGTTGTTTAGATAAACATCCCTACAACAGTATTTCAAGACGATCCTACTGCCATTACTTATTAGAGTAAGGGAACTTGGAAATATTTCACTGGTGCTGAAACACCACCGCAAAGTTACTTTCGGGCAATCACCATTTTTTTTTTCCTGTGCCAAGAAAGACTATAGACTACAATGACAAGCTCACTAGCCCCTAAAATGCAGAATACACAAGTGTTTCATAAAACGGAGCAATAAGGAGCTTCCTCTTCCCCTCCAGTGGGTAAGAGGCAACACAGTACCAGGAGAGACTGGCAGAATTTAATAAGCACCACTCACCTAAACAATGCAAAGTGTTGCCAAGATTTTCTGGGGCTTCGGTTTTCAGCTTTACTGGTGTTGAGTATTTTTTATCTATTAATGGCTGCTTTTCAGTCGGGGTCCTCCTTGTGTCTGGTTTCTTTTTCTTTGTAGCTCTGAGAGGCTCAGCTAACATACGCACTTCTCTGGGAAAAGCTGTGAGCACCTGTATGGCTCCGGCTTTTATCTTAGCTTCCAGTCCCTCTTCGGTGCCGAATTCATCCGTTTGAGAGATTTTGTAAAGAGGTAACACATGGAGCTGCTCATCGCTTGGGATCACCCCCACTCTCCGGTTATCTTCCTTCGTTAACGTACAGACCTGGCAAGAACAGAAACAGTTACAAATACAACCACATACATAAAATACAGAAGTTATTTAAATATTTAAGCAGTCATCCTAGACTTCATTGTTTTCTCATATTTTATGGCCTCAGTGCTATTGAGTCTTTCAAATGCAAACATCTGACAAATATCTTGTTTGATTTATGATGATGCAGAAAAATCATTGGTACTTGAAGAATAAGATCAAGGCACATCTCTTGGACAGGGAAAACGCAGCTTTGGCTCAACCTACGCTATCCACAAATACGTGCCAACCTTGGTAAATAGTCTGAGCTGTAAATATACTGCAAATTCCTAAGCGTTCGGGGGTTGTTTTTTTTTAATACATTTGATGTTCAGATTCATTTTTAAGGATTAAAAAATATGATAAAAGAAAATACTATTTTTGGATTGAGCAGAAGTTTCTATGACATGGAACTTTTTGTTTGTTTGTTTTGGCTGGCAAATGACAAAAACCCTACAAACAGTTACTCATATTGCTCTATATTTTTAGCAAGTCTCAGCTCTAACTCCCTCACTCTCTCTTTACACACACTTTCTTAGATTAACACCCTTCCCCAACTCTGCCTGCCTGCTGTAATGAAGTCATGACACCCAGCAAATCTTTGGTTTCTCTCAGACCACTGACCTACTTTCTCTCAGTAAATTACGTCTTGCAAGATACTGGAGCCGAAATGAGACTGCTGCTTAGATCCAGTGTGATAAGGGCACACCAGAAATCTGGATCAATACTCAAATTCACTGCAACAGTTTTCTTACTGTAACTTCTCCAAACCACTGCTGAACCTTTGCAGTACTTATAGTGTTCAGCACTTCTGGAGTTCCGGCCATTACCAGTATTAACCCTTCAACAGCACTAAAGCCAGCAGTATCTTTGCTGGTTTCATTCTGTGCTTTCCAAGGGATGGCGACCGTTTTACACGCACAAGCACGCGTACAAATAGTGACACCATTTATAGGTTTATTGATTACATTCATAAGAGACTGCTGGTTTTCACGACGTTACTAGAAAGCCATGCATTAAAATCATGGCTTAGTTAAGCTGCTGTTTCCCAGGGAGTTACTAACTACACAGAGACAGGAGTTTGAGTGCCATCCAAGGATGAGATGATACTCCCTAAATGGAAACGTTATCATTCCATCATTGTGTAGGCTCAATGTGATGCCTGTCACAAACAGTTAATCCAATTGCCCAGAATCTTGTCACCATGGCTAACACTCCAGGGGAGAATAATAATATTATTTAGGCAGGGAAAAACAATCATTTTTTATTCTATAGCACAGCTTTCACACAAAGGCATCACACGATTATTTCCAGAATATTAAAATTACGGAATCACAAACTCAAAATCCTAAATCAATAAGGTGGTGGTTAGGGCTTTACAAATAGCTATATGCAAAGCTTGACAGTTGCAGAGCAGCAAAAGGAGAAAATTTGAGGGGCACTGACACAGGAGAAGAGCTTTTCAGGTGGCATTTGGAAGGATCGAGAGAAGGGCTCTTAAGAAGGCAAAGTGAAGGGGCAGTTAGCAGCTGATGGGTAGCGCTTACTCATGTGCTTGCTCCATGCGCACTTACCTCTTCCGGGCAGCCTTTGGACTATGAGGAAGATTTAGAAAAAACAACAAGTTGTTCCATGAGCAGCAAATGACACCTGGTCCCCTACGGACTTCTCTGTCCCCACGCTCCCCCGCACCCAAGCCCAGCACGCTTGTCCCTGCTCCCTTTCGTGCCCCGCTACCACCTCTGCCAGGCACCAGCCAGCGGATGCAGGGCCTGGCTGCGGCTCGGTGCCTCTGGCCACGGGGCCAGCAGGCGCACGTGGATTGACCTGGGGCCACGGCTGCGAGGACCCTGCCGCCTCCTCAGCGGAGGAGCTGGCCTGGGTCTGTCTGCCCCACTCAGCAGTGAAATTTCACAGCGTGGAACAAGAAGTTAAAAATCTCCAGAGACAATTACATTTCTGCAAAGTTCAGGGAAAACTGGCTGACATTCGCCAGCAGATTCCAAGTTGTTCAGGAAAGGTGAAAGAGGGTAGGACATACAGAGAGCACAATTACACGCGACTCGCGCCCAGCACACCCTCCCCTTCTAAATTAAAAGCCAAAGCAGTAAGAAAATGAGCATGGAGGGGCCTAGCTCCCACTTGTTCTCATCAGAAACTGCGTGATTCTCACTTGTCTTTTAAAATATTCTGTCCAACCTGTCTGGGCCCATGCACTAGTCTGGAACATCTTCAAATCTTGAAGATTCAATCCCCAGCCTTGCTTATTTTGAAAACTGAGACCCTCATCCAGATTACAGTTCTAAATTTTCCTGCATGTCACCAGACACTTCCACGGAAAACTGATCTTGCACATTTATTAGATTTATTCTTGTCCGTACTCTTAAAAATGTATCCTTCATCTGACTTACAATGAGGCAAAGGTAGATCAGCTCTACATTCCCACAATGCTTGGCCCAGGGGAGAGCATACAAGCAGAGACAAAAATCAAAGCTTGTACTGGTTGAAGGAAAACATATTTTCAGCAAAAATGAGTATTTGTCACTATCACAAAGCCACCACCCTCTTTAGAACAAGAAAGCTAAAGAACTGTTTTCTGGAACTGAAGATGATGAGGGCTGCAGTATACTGGCAGAACTATGCTGAAAGTATAAGTCAACTCCCACACATATAATGTATTAAATACTGAGTTATAATACATAAAATTAAGAAATTGATGTATATTAAAAGTTATGTTTAAAACCTGAAGACTGGTACACCTACAGCCTAAATACCATGACAGCAAATTTAATGTAAAATTTCAAGGTCAGTGTCCCCCATAATGTATTTTAATATAAAAGAAAGGACACAATGGCAAGCGGATAACTGCAAAGTTAATATTATGGGGACACCAGCTATAAATTAAGGCCCTAGAGAGAAGCTAGCAACTTACAGCTGAAGTAGAGTAATCCACCAAATGAGAAACAACTGCTTCAAAAGCCAGTCCAATATTCAAATCTGTGCAAAACGTTCCATTGAGAAACTTAATGAGAAGCTACCACTGAGAAGTTCAAAGCAACATTTTCCACTGGTACCAATACTGTGCTGCAAAACTGACCAAAATGAAACCCGAACGTGAGGAAATCCTGGGCTCTGTTAAAGCCCGTTTACACAGTGAAGCTGCACATCCTGCTGCACGACATGCTTTTTCCAGAACATGCAGTTAAATCATCCAGGATGTTCAAAAGCCAAATAAAATGTTGGCCAAGTGGTTTGTTTAGGTTTCCAGTGTGCTTGGTGATCAAAACCATTACCTACTCTGGGTTTAGTGATGTCATGGTAAATCTTGCATCTTCTTAAAACTTTGGTGGTTTTTTGGTTTTGTTTTTTGTAAAACTTAGAATGTACCCATGAACTCCACGTAATTCCCTCCACAGATCTCCACACATCAGTAGCCACATGGCTCCCAGTGCATTATTCTGGGACTCTCTGCTCTGCCTTTGCCCTCTTGAATGTCACACGTAGATGCGATGTAGCCTTTCCCACTGTGTCCTAAGAACAGATGTTTTACATTCCAGTTTCAGCTAAGCAGTCAAACAGCCTTCCTACACTTGAAAGATGGAATCAGGTTTCAGATACCTTCCCTTTGTGCAGTGGGTGCCATTTGGGACACTGAGATGCTGCTGCATCATCACTGCCTACCACTACAAACGAATGACATTGGTCTTCCTTTACAGCTGAGACAAGCCATGTCCTTTCACTGGCCTGTAACACCCTGAGTAAGTCTGAGTGTCAGAGAAGGGAACCCCACACGTATTTGTCTTTTGACCGCTACATACACACAGAGGAAATGTCATCAGGCAGCGTCTCTGTACCATATGCTGTAACACAGGTACAGCGCGCAAGCCGCTGTCTGGGAGCTCGCAGGTTAGCAGAGTGACATTTTCACAATACAAAGAACAGTAACAAAGTTCCTTCCAGCCCTGCGGGGTTTCTCCTTTCTATTTGTTATAATCTGAACCACCAGTTTAAGCACCTAGTACTTCTGCAGCGCACAGAGCAAGCTGTGGGCACAGTCCAGAATGTAGCCTAACCATTCCCAGAGATGTTCTGTCATTTATTGCAAAGGCCTGGACCTATATGCAATGCCTTGATGAGCTATAACTACAGAAATACAGTAAGTTATTGGAAAAGCAGAGTTAGATTTTTAAAAAAATAAATCAGGAACAGTTTTGTTCACGGATTGCTGATTGACACTACTGAGTCCTGCTGCCAATAATAAATTTTATATTGTAGCTGCCCTTGGAGCATAGATTTATCTTCATCCCCTTCTTCCCCAGTGCCTGCTACAGACTGCGTGGCACCAATGATAGCACACAGTTGCAGCTGGTCTCCCCCCTTCCTCAGCCCCAGCAAAAAGGGCAGCGTGCCCCACAGGATGGGAAGCACCCAAACACGTGCTGCTCAGCTAGCAAAGGCTGCACTGAACCACCGAGTTCCAGTCGGTGCAAAACCCCGTAGGTCAGTGATTGAAATGGATTCACGCAGGTATGCAGAATGTCATCCTTTGCAGCTAATTCAATAAGGAAAAAAATACTTACATTTCACAAACTCCATTAATAACTATAAAGCTTTTATTTGCGCGTTGCTCATTTACAGTCCAGCTTCATATCTGCAAGGAACACTGCACCCTAACGCTGCAGTTGTAATGTACATCAGTGCCCCTTAGGAGACCATTCAAACACGACAAAAGAGTCTGAGCGAAAAATGGATGGTAAATTTATTGACTTAAAAGATTCTTAAAAAAACTCAATTCATTGAAAGAAACAAAAGCAATTTCTGCCTGACAAACACGTTAGCTTACACCTCTGTAGAAATGCCAAGTGTTTTCCTTCTACTACAGAGCAAACAGGGAATATTCAATTTTTTTTTTTAGCTTTTCTACCAAAAAGTTGCTCTGCTAAATTCAGGGCGTGATTTTGCTAGCCAGGAAATACATTCAGCATATCAGATCTTCCACAGTAATGCTCAATTTTTGTAAGTTAAGATGTACTATGCTATCTTGTATCTACAGAAGACAATTCCAGGACTTTTTCCCCTCCACTGCTAACAACCACCTCATTTATTTTCATAGTCACATACAAATAATGCAGCTCATCATCGAAACACGTATACCCAGAAAAATGCAAAAATGCGTTCCTGAACTCCTGGCAGAGACAGAGCAAGGAAATTGTCATTGGCAGCTCATCAGATAATATATTCTTTAAGTACACAGTAAACTCCATGCTTATCATTAAACTCATATAAGTGCTTTGCTGAACTCAGGCCTGTCTCTGGTTTAAATAATTTAAACAGATTCTGGTTTTCCTTGACTTTCGGTGCACTGTGCAGCACTCCTTTCCTGTTTGTGGTGAAAGCGATTCACCAACAACCGCAGGGAGAAAATGAAAAGGTGTCACGCTGTAAGTAGTGGGGATAGAGCTGGCAGCACTTGCAAATACCAGCTTATAAGGTATTGATTTTAATCTGTTTAGGCTAGAGGAACTTTACATTTTATAAATGAAGCTTTTGTATCAGAGTAAGAAGGAAGAGAAGAAATCTTACCAACACGAACGAGCTGCGAGATGACAAGTACACTTTGTATGGACTTTAAACTGTAAGGTGTGACTACCATTTGAAAGAAATCAAATAAACGAAACAGAAGACGAAAATAGTAAATAAAGTTATGGATGTTTGAGGTTTGTAAGACAGTGCAAATCATTCTCATTCTGTTTATTACCACATTACCAGAAAACAATCATCTATATGAAAGCCGTCACCTCAGTTAGATGTATTGCTTGCACATAGTACATTTTACAGACAAAATACGTCATAGGTAAGATGTAAGTGATGACTCCATCATTATTACCAGTGATCTGTAAGAAATCATAGTGTATGTTAAACTAAGGAGGTGGCCAAAGCAGCTTCTGGAACTAGATGGGAAAGCAGGAGGTGACCAGACAGATGGCAGAATCACACTTAGTAATTGATTTTTGTGTTCTTATCACTACTTTTCCTATGTTATTACCAAACTTGGTTATCAGCCAAAATTAACCACCCTCATTTTGATCATCACCAAACTGATCTAGATTGAAGAAAGTCCAGCACGCCCTATCACCCTGTCTGCAAAACAACAACGTTCTTTGCTTCAGACTTCCAGAATGTACCCCTGTAATTCTACACCTCGACAGGCCAAGAGACAGCAAGCTCTGTACATCCCCTGAATCACACCCCCACCGTCTTAGGGTGAAGGCCGTGCGTAGATCCTTCGGCAGCTCTGAACTCCAATTCAACTTCTAAATGCCCCAATTCAAATATATAAATTGAATGTTAATACTTGCAACTATTTCCTATTTATTTTGCTTTGTATTAAGTATATTAAAATAAAGAGATATCAAATCTACGTAACGAGAATATCAGGTATGCAACAGTTATTTGTATGAGCGAGCTACCTGATGAAAATCAGATTCCAGGGTATAGGTTTCAGCATTTACAGTGATTTGATAATGTTCTGCAAGACTTATAAAATCTGGCAGAACTTGATAGAAAGACAGTAAGCTCTGGCCTACACAATGACCTTACACTGGTCATAATTTTCCATGCTCCTTAGATTTGGAATTACTCACAAACACACCACGTACAATCCACACAAATAGTGTCAACAGCAGCAAGGATTATCTGAAGCTGGAATTACATCAGATCATTACAGATAAAGACATTTGTAGAACTGTTCCCCAGTACATTCCTCAAAAGAAGGGCGAATTGTCCCTCCAGCCACTTCTGGTCATAACTTCAGACTTTTCTGGGATCCAGTATGGCAGAATGAGTAGCAAGTTCAGTTTCCATTTCATTTGGTCTTTAAGTTAAGAGGCAATGTAGCACTTCACAAAATATTATCATTTTTAGAATATCTAAATTAAATTTCATTAAAAAGGATACCATGCAGGTTGCCATGAACAGGAAGCCTCATTGTCAAATTTGGGATCTTTAAGAGGTTTGAATTCCTATGCGTCAGAAGCTTTGAAGTGACTGTACGTACACACGAGCTTACTCGTAGCATCTCACTAGTATTTTGCAAAGTATGCTTCCAGCATTTTCTTATAGAATATCTGCATGTAAGTGGCATTCAGTGATAGGCAAAAATATTAGTCTATTCAGGACTGGCATTCCTGGTGCATTCCGAGACCTGCTTCCATACTTTAAAGTAACTGCCATTTGCCAAACATACAAGCACAGAATTAGTATTAAACAACTGTTCCAGTAGCTTCATTGCTGGCACAAACAAATGCTAAATGTTAAGTATGTGTAAATGCAACATTTTATTGAATCATAGCACCATAATAATTCAATTTGCATTTCCAAATTTAGAAAAGACTGTTTCTGGAGTAGGCAGGGATTTTAGAAAGTTTTTTTTCTTCCAGATATGCACCCTTTGATAGAGAAATTGTTCTTAAGTGTTACCTCCACTGACGTACAAGAAGTCATCCTAGCTATCTAGAGCACTGCAATGCTCTAAACTACTAAAAAAAACAGATTGTCAGTTTTATTTTTAATTCTCTCTCGAGATTGCCTTTCTTCAAGACTACAGTCTCAATTTCTAAAAGATCACCTGAGTAATTCCCAACTGATATTCTCACTAGCAATCCAGCAATGACCACACCAAAACCCCCCACATCTGTGGGTTCTCCTTTCATACTGAGATTTAAAGACCGTAACAGTCACCTGACTCCACCCTGGTATCCCGCTCTCTACTTCCTGAGTAGTAACTATATGCACATGAAGCCTGGGAAGTGCACGGTGCAAGAAAAAGTAAATTTGATAAGAACTGAGCCCAGGGGAGGTAAATTAAAAACGAGTCAGTTCGTTTTAGCTCTTCCTCTACAGAATTCCGTACAACTCCTTGGTTAGATAATTATTTGCCTTTGAACATCAAACCTCTACCACAAATAGCTCATCTGTCCTACGGCCAGTCTTCTCCAAAGGGCCTGGGTGTCTTAGAAGAATTCAGGTATTTTGTGGGAAGGATCACTTGCATACCCTTCTGTATTTATCTGTAATGAAGATAAACTTATGTCCTCTGTAGACCAGTAATAAATAGATGCAAATAACATGGGAATTTATACATAGGAATATGCAGTTAATTTCATAACACCTTAAAAAACTTCATGCAAATATACCCACTAAATCAAGCAGCATTTTAAAACACACAGTAATCACAACAGCAAACAGTACAAATGAGAAAATCCTGTGTACGTACCACAGTGCTTCCATTGTGCATGTTATGTGTGTCCTTATGGGCATGGGCACAGAAATCTATGCAAGCTGTGACACCAGAGAAAGGCCTACCGTCCTGGGATCCAAGCCGACAGTCTGGGCCCATTTGTTCATTTTGCACCTAAAAGTAAAATAAACTACAGGTACTTGGGACTGAAAGTGTGTGACTGGGAACCCCATGAGGCACAACGGCACTTGTGACGGAATAAACGCAGCCAGTAAGAATGATCGGAAAGCATGTATTTTCCTGCGAAACATGCAACACTTCGGACTGGATGTCAATGAGATAATCAGCTCAGCCAGAGTCAAAATGTCTTTAAATAACAGAAACATTTTATTTACAGTATTACCTCTAAGTCTTTTATATATGCACAGCTCAGGGCACAACTCGACCATCAGCTGAAATAACAAAGGTGCCGCATTTTAAAACTAGCCAAATGAAGTAGCCGCTGCAAACAAGCACGGGGATTCACCACATCTGTGAGGTCTGCGGCTTCTGCCCATGAGCAGGCTTTGGGGCTTCATCTTGTTTTCAAACTATGCTGCCTGTAGCTACAGCTACACTAGCTGAATGTCACAGACCTACCTGGTTCTGGAAAGCTTCGGGAGCAAGCTTTTTATAAACTGGAGCCACGTCAGTAGCTAAAGTTTGCAAATTATTTTCAAGCAGTTCCTCCTGCAGAGAAAGGCAACATTTAGAGCACTGTAATTTGCTTTAAAAGAATCTAATCCAGTTTAGAGATGCCTGACAAGTCAGCCTCTATCCTGTATTTTATTAATCTGACTTCTGTTCTGCTGCCCTTTGTCACCAAACATAAATAAGCCTACTTTTGTATGACCAAAATACCAAAATTGTTATATATAAGTCAACCAAATCACAATAGAGAATATCTCCAGGGCAAAGAAACCCAACACAAAAGGAACTAATTTCTGCATCACTTCCCCCTTCTGAAACATAGGCAGTCAAGGAGGGAGGTGTGTTCCACACAAAACAGAGAAGTAACATGCAGGAGACAAAAATTATACCACCTGCTGAGTGGAGATGGAACCCCCGGTTTTCTTTTAGTGCTTTGCTTATGGGGCCTTAATTTCTGTTGATACAGCCCTGCTACAAGAATCCTAGGTTTCCACCTTCTTTTAATCGCGTAACTCCCAATAGCATTTAACATTAATTTTAGCTCTTAGGGGAAGAGGTATGTTTCTAATATTGCAACAGAACTCTTATCAGGAACATCTGATAAATATTTTGTTCTTTGGAGGTGCAAAACTCAGGACTTTAGGGAAATATCTACTAGATCAGGAAGTGATATTCCTTTCCTTGGGGTAAGCCATACAAACACGAAACTCGCTAGACGGGCTTCTACAGTAGTGTAACACTTAAGATCTTATTTATAGAAACAATCCCTGAATTTTTTCCTAAATTTTTGCTTTTCCAGAAAAATCACCAACCAACTGGGGAAGAAAAAGGTGGTGACATACTCCCTACTTTGTTTTCCTCCAAGGGTCAGGCTTTGAGAGACAACCGCAGCTTCAGTTTTGCATACTGTAGAGTGGCAAAAAGTAACAGTTTATTTTATTTTGTTTAAAAAAAAAACCCAAACCATTTATCACCATATATTGTAAAGACCAATGTACATAAACATATAAGGATACTTTTACATCTTTCAATGTGATGTTACATTACAAAATGATACTGTATTTTTAACTCGTACTATATAGCCACTTTATCAACTGTTGGTTGCTACCACAAGTTTTTCTGAACTGCGTTGAAGGTAATGCATCCTTAATTATCTATCCTATGAACTATTCTTACCTAGGTATATTACAACCTTAACCTCATCTCACTCCATCCAGTGCCTCAAATGATCCAAATCTTTCTGGACTTCGAACTATCTTCTTCTTAATTTGCTATACCTCCTAGCTTTATGTCATCTGCAAAATCATCAATATCCAATATTTAGCTAAAAGAAGTATCTGCTAGAAAAATTAACGACAAAACCAAATGAAGAGAAAAATTATTTACCCGTAATTTGAGATGCACTGACAACCTGAACACACAGTGCAGATGCCCAAGCACCACTGTCGCCTACAGCCGGAGACTTTTTGCACAGCGGTGGGCTAAGGGTGCACGTGCTTCCCCGCCCCCGGCACACAGAGTTACGTGGCACTTGTGTGCTGTGCAACCCTCATCCCCCCTCAGCTGCAGAATACGAAGAGGCTTTAAAACAGCTTCCATGGAAAAGGAGAAGTAAGGGAATACACTTTTAGATCACACATCTAGAAAATGTCCTAGTTAAGTAATCCCTTTCAGGCAACTGCTTTTACACTGTGGCAGAGGCATTCTCCTCAAAAAAATTACAGGTTACCTGTCAAGCCAACAGGCTGTGCCAGACAGCTCTCACGGCAGGGTACCATTTCTAGGTGCTGCTGAGAATGCCGCTGTGCCTGACTACGCGTCTGTGTGGAGCTCAAGGTGGCCACTTCACAGACTCGGAGGAAGTGACCCCACCAACAGAGCATGCAGTCTCACAGAGTGCATGGTGATCAAAGACAGAGCTATTTGAGCTCTCTCATAAGAGATCTGGCACAGCCTAATATTTCATTAGATGGCACACATGAAGGGTGCTGCCTTTGTTAATTCCCCAGCTAATGTTATTAAAAATTATTAAGAACATTACAAACCTACAGAGAAAACACATGCAAAGAATGCTCCATGCACAGTGTTACACAGGGGGAGAACCTAGAAACACAAGACCACAGAGAATAGAAAAGGACAAAGGAGAAGGAACGTGATTCCTAAAATGAAAAGAATGTCCAATAAATACAGTTCTCTATAAACTGAAAATTTATAAAAGAAATCCCCTCTTCAGACAAGCAGGGCTATTTTCAGCTTGTACTGCCTTAGTCATGAATTCAGCGAGAAGGGCAGAAGGGCTGCGTGTGCTCTATTCTGCTGGGACAGAAGTTCCCCACTTTAAGCACTAATGAAGTTTGTGCATACCCACAATGTGAGCAGCCAGCAGAGCTCAGAGGAGAGAGGGTTTTGAGTTCATGTACATATGCATACAAGATGCTTCATCGACTCTTTCAGGAAAAAATTAGGACTAGGGAGGAATATTTAGCTCCAGTCAATCAACTGACATTTCTCTCTTCCAAGAGGCAATTAATGTTTCACATTGTGTGTACACATGCATGCGTACACTATACATGAAAAAAAGCAAGAATCACTCTACTACTATCTGGAATTCCACCAGTGAGGTCTTTTCAGTAACTGGCAGCACTGGAGCTCGGGAGCCGAGAAAGGTTATTGGCCAGGTAACCCAAACGGAGAACTGCGTAACTGACTGCCCTATAGTGCATGTCTCAAAGCATGCCAGATGCGCTAGTAAAGACGTAATGCTTTAGGAGTTCCACAGGGAAGTGGGGTTAGACACATCCACAGTCAGAACAAAAAGCACTTCTGAGTTACCCTGAGGAACATACCTTCATCAGGCAGGGGCTTTCAGTTTACAGCACCTTCATTCCTCCTTCATGAAAGTATTCCCAATGTAAAAACTGGAATTTGGCTGGGTTTTTTTAGCGGTTCATTACTTCACATAATGCACCAGCGTATTTTCTGTGCTATCTCAGCTTTATGTCATCACTAACACTCATAAACAGCCATTACAGTATCATTTCACTGCATCATATTTTAGTGTATTCATTCCTTCAAAAGTGTTTAAAAAACATGCTTTCCACTGAAAAACCAGTTTATTCCAGGTGGCAGACAGAAGACCAGACTGTCAGATGGTCAGCCAGCAGTGTGAAAGCAGTGCAACCCAAAGTACAAAGTCTTCTATGACAAGGCAAAAGGACTGAATCGCTGAGGTGCAGCCTTGGTGCTCAGAAAAAACCTTTAGTTGTATTTTACACGTAAAGAATAAACATTTCATACAGTGTTACACAGAGGAGCTAAATATGCATACAGAAAAGCATTTAAGGACAATTTTAGGATATTTAAACACACAGTAAATGACACTGAGTTTTCATACAGTGGAAAAATTATAAACACTGCAGTTACAAAGCATTTAGTTGAGTGCCTGTGCGATAAGCTAAGCATACATGCATGTGTGAGAGAAAAAGGGGTGAGTATCCCTAGATCCCAATTCTAGTTCTGAAAGTCACTGTGTTTGGAGGACAACACAACAATAAAATAAAACAAAACAAATCTTACTTGCTTAGGGTCATCCGTGAGAAGTCTAAATTTCCTGGGGTTTTTGCTTCTGGCGAATTTACAGCCATTGAAATACATACTCCATGAACAGCCGAATGAGAATGACGCTCCACAAGTTTCTGGATCAAGTCCTTGACATGCACAAGTACGACTATGAAAGGAAAAAAAGACATGTCAAATCAGCTGACAACGCAGCTGTTGTTTTTTTTTTTTTAATGTCAATGCTATTTGCTTTTTTTTGTATAATACATAGCATAACAACATGGGAATTTATAAAACACATGGTTTGATCAGATATTTTCTGTTAAGGTAGTATTTATGTGTAGAGGACTGACTTTTTTCCCCATAAAGACAGTCTCAACTCCTTGAAGCCCCACTTCTGGGAAATACATAGCACTCAGTTATAGCTATATAAATATACCCATGCTACTTATTTTGACTACTGCAGTTGGATAGAATTTTTATCCAAGAAAATACCACTCCTACTAAAGGTTACTCCCAAATCCAGTAATTATTTTGCTATGTGTGGCAATACTATTAGCTCCAAATTGATCATACTTTAAAAGTGGAAGAACCCTACTTAGCCCAACCCTTTAAGAACACAAGCATTACATCCAGGTTACTGTGCAGCTATTACGAGTGTGATTAAACACAGACTACACAAACAGCAGCACAAAGGCAGCACTGCTACAGCACTGCAATGTATTATTTAGTCAATTAAACTAAATACCTTTCAGAGAGTCACAGAGAGGAAGATCTTAATTTTGAGTGTTCAATCTCTCATTTATTTAAAAAAGTCACATACGACCACCCTGGCAGCTCATTAGCACGGCTGTGTGTGCAAAGGGCACACTGAATGTCTTGGGCAGCGTAGGCAAAGCCAGTAGACATGTCCATTGCCACCCCTTTCCCTGGGTGTAGCCTGTAGAGTCTGGTCTCTAGGAAAAGCCAGGAACGAAGTTTTATACTGAAATGACACCTAGTGGTTTGTAATTTTAAATGAGCTTTTGTATATTATTTTATTAGTCCTACTATTGAATTCTCAAGTTATTTACTGCAGAACATTCAAAAGGCAGCACAACTTACTACTTAAGTAACTTACTCTTCATTTAACGCGCATCTACGGCTTGTCGGACAGCCGTATTTTCTGAGACTCTGCGTCAGTTCTTTGTACAGCGTATCAGCCAGGAGATGAGGGATCCCTTCCCAGGCCAGTATGAGAATCACGATGACGGCAGTTTGACAGTGGTGTCCTGCACGCTGACGTACCAAGCACAGCAACTTTTCCTCATCACTACTTCTTCGTATCACCTGGAAGAATCATTTGTTTACTACTCTTTAATAAGTGACAGAAACACATAATGCGTTAACTCTTCTCTGGGACATGTAAAGTCTGGAAGAATAAGAAATGCTGCTGCCCAAAGAGTGTCCATCAACAAGCAGGACCATGACACATCACACACTGACAACTGGTGTAGAACATGATGTTGCATTGCCTTTTTACCTGTAGAAGAAATAGGTGTATATTTTACAGGAGGAGGAATATTTTCGGTGTTCTACACAAATAATAAAGAAGATGCATTAAGAAGAAAACAACCACTTGAAGGAAATAATAATCCTGAGACAACAGATCCACTGAGAACCTAACAGTTGCCTTGGAAATAATACAGAAAACACACTGCCAAAAGCCAGAATGCAGGTACGTAAAAGCACATCACAAAAGGACGCGTATGCATGTGTTAGGATAGTTTCCACAGTTACATATCCGTACATAAAATGGTTCCTGCCTTGCAAAGTAAGATTAGAAGAAAGCAATGAAAATAAACTGTGTCCTTAGTGAAGGAAGCAAAGAGATTTTTCAGAATATATCCCTAGACACACTACATTAAAATTCTTAGCAGAGTGCTGAAGTTTTTTACTAAACTGTATGATATGCAAGCCAATCTTTGTCAACCTTATCCATAAAACACAAAGACTAACACAATTTGGAACAGTAAAATATACCACCAAACTGGAAAAAAAAAAAAAGAAAAAAGCAAAAGCTAGTCAGTCCTACTCCCACATATTTAGGTTTTTGTCACAATCTGAAACAGAGGTGCATTGTAAGATCACAAAAAAAAAATGCATTAAAGTAATATAAGAACATAATCTTTGAAAACATGTTTATCTATTCTTCAAATGTGGTTTAGCCAGCACAGCCTGTACAAGGCCTCCAGCAAAGGTGCCAAGACCTCAGTGTCAAGCTTCAAGCATATTAGGCCTAGACCTCTCTCAGGCAATAGAGGCTAAATCCCCTTTCTCAGCTCTGTTGTGCATAGGATGGGGACCAGCAAGTCTCTCTCCCTTACTGCATGCTTATGGTGAGCCCTTAAATTGCAGACACTCTCTGCCAGCTCCGGAGAAATACGTTTGCTCTGGCTTTCCACCCAACACACCCTCTCCATCAGCAGAACTCCCACAGACACGTCATGGACTACAAAAGCAGGAAGGCCATAGAGTTTCACTTTTTGATATCTCCAAATATCTGAGTTTTCAGGCAGATTCCCTATCGGACTGATGTCATAGCTTCTTTGTTGCCAGACGTGCAGCTGTCATTCATATGTGACCCCCTAGCCTGATCAGCTGTATCTAAATTATTTGAACTCTCTAGAAATACAAAGCACACCTGCAATTAATCTGCAACTGAAAAGGTTTTTAATAGATGCACAGTTTCAGAGTGCAGGGTTAGCAGGACAAAGCAAGCTTAATTTGTGTCAAGACAGAAAGTATCACCCTTCTAAAGTTAATCACGCAGTCTTGCAGTCAGCCTTAAACTTCACGAAATAGCAAGCAAATGCACCTGAGATACAACTCCTCAAAAGGAGTCTTGGTTGTGACTGACCAACCAGTACAGTATTCTTTATAAAGGAATAAAATAACGCAACTCATTTACATTTGAGTGAAGTTTACAGAAAATCTATTATAGCTGATAAACAAGTTACTCATGTCAGCCTAGGTTTTATGCTCCCGAGGCAGCACAGGTCCTTCAAGTCAGAAGGAGAGGAATTTAATTTTGTTACTCAGTATGAAGGGCGAAGCTTTTAATGTTTTTTCTCTTTGTTTGGTTTCTAGACTTTGTAACTTCAGTAAGGAAAGCTGGTACCTCTTATTAGTTTCTCAGTACAACATCAGGTTGCCCTTTTTGAGTTCTTATAGTTCTAAACTGGAAATACACAGTCCAGGAAAAATGACAAATGGACAGGAAGGAAATTTATGGTTTCCTTTAAACTAACACCACCACTCCTGGAGTTAAACATAGCTGGAATCTGCTTCATTATGCACGCAGTAGAGAATACAATACTCTTACTGGATATAAAACCATTTTACAATCCATCATCTTTCAGGCCACGAAGGTAGCTAATGGATTTATTAGTTGTCTGAATTGAATTCCTGTGGCTCTTGAGAGGTTACATCATGTGCTCATCTGACTATCACAGCTGGAGCGCTCCCGTTCTTTTGTTACCAGAGACAAGGAGCTTTTCGCACCTGACTGTTACGGTCTTAGAAGAGCACAACTTGCAGCGAAACCATCACAGTTCCTCCGGGCCCACAGCCAGCAACAGTGCAGACATAGCTGGGGCTGTGCTGCTTTTCCCGTATAAGCTGATCATGCCCCTTCACACGCTACGGCTGACATTCTCAAAGCAGTAATAAACAGAGCCTCCCTTTTGAAATAACAATAAATCCACAGCAATACCACACTCAACATACAGAAAAGCACATTTGAGCAGGAGAACTGAAAACTGCAAATAAATTCAACCAACAGAAACACCAGGTCATTCTTGATGATTTCACAGTTTTTCTAGCAAGGGAAACAGCTGCTGCACTCCTTGACTTGGTGGCTTCTTAGTTACGTTAACACTGATGTAGCTCCATTAATTTCCAACTTGTCCTTTGTTTTCCAGTGCCTGACTACATCAAATACATTTTTGAACTCTACAATAAATTATATGTACATATATATTAAGCTAAAGTAAAACTGACTTCATTTGCTTTTGTTACTAAACTTGTGGTTATCTGAATAATTGGTACAATCCAAAATATGACTACAAGCTGTGCACTGCTTATCCACAGCCTGCCTGATGTGCTTACAGATCAGATTTCTAACTATTTCTCTAAGTAACAGACATAGTAAGGCTTTAGTCGATTATTTCTTCAGTTACTCTTTAGTTGTTTCTACTTTATACCTTCATTTCTACTCCAGATTCTGCAGCTTGAAATTACTGGGGATGGTTCCAAGATATTTTCACTCTTAAACATCCCCAAACCATACAGTGTTTTAACCAACTGCTCCCACTTTCCCCCTTTACTTTATGGAAACACAACACTTGTTAAATTCATACAAAAGCAACACTGTCTTAATGATGTCATCAAGAGAGCAGCAGATATAAATCTCAGCCTATGCTTTAGTTTACTTTTTTCTTTCAGCGTGCAATTTACACAGTGGTCCTCCTCAGTAAGGCAAATGGAATTAGTATACTGTCACAGCCACAGAGAATACAGTAATAATGCAATTTATTAATAAATTCTTTATGCAGTAATTTAAAATGCGTATTTATTTACTATCGAATGTTTGCAAATGTTAATTCCCAATGTACTTATTGTTTACCTGTGAAACACAGATGCTAAATATGAAGTTAAATATACAAGAAACAGAGCAAGTCCCTGAATGTTTCCTCAGACTGTGAACAATGCACAAATCAGCTGGCAAATCTTGTCTTCAAAAGTTGTTGGCATTTCTGTGATGTAGTTAACAATAGTGATAAAGTAGATAATTTAATACTTTCATTTATTTAATTCTGGCCCTCACACATTTAAAAGGAACGCGAAAATAAACTTTTGTTAAGTGGTGGAAATTTAAGCCTAGCTTTTTGAAATGGAAGAATAAAAACTTTTCCCCTGCAATTACTTTTCACACAAAATAACCACACCTTCATCGTGACTCACAGAGAAAAATAACATAATCAACAAAACAGACTTGTAGTAAGTTGTAACACTTAAATGTCATATGGTAGTCTTTTTGCAGGTATGTAGGGACAGATTATCCCTGAACTCATTTTAGCAAGCAATAACTGTCATCAGTACTGAGTATCCATCAAAAGATTTCTGCACTAAGAACAAATAATCTGCTTCAGCTACAATGCAGCACTTCTGGAAAGCAACAGACCTGACAAACTTCCCCCCCCCGCGCAATGCCTGACTACCAATAGCTGGGTGTGAAGTTACACACTACCCACCCCTTCACCTGTTTGCCAACACAACCATATCTAGGACAAAATGAAAAACTGAAACAGGACACACCTCCTTCCAAACAGCTTTCTTATGCACATACATATTTGGACACACAATACCACAAGTATCATCTTTGTGGGCTGCCAGTTTGGGCAGGATGCTCATTTATTTTGGTCATTTTCAAACCCAAGTTTTGTATATCCCTCCTGTGCTTTAGTCAGGCATCCACCCCTACTGCTTTCATCACTCCTACTCTCTTCTATCCATGTGTTGTTGTTTAGGCGTACATCTAAAGGAAGACTGCAATTCAAGTCCAGATATTCTCAAATGGGAGAATCTGAGAATATGAGCAAGCCTTCAAGGGGAGCCACAGCCTGACAGCTAGGACAGAAACACAGTCAACAGCTATTGTGGCATCACACCACAGCTAAATCTCTATTTCTACAAGTCACAAAGGTAGAAGTTTACCCAGTTTTCTTAACAGAAAGCATGAGCCAAAAAATAGAGTATACCTATTGAAGAGGTGCCTGTACACAGCAGAACGTGCTCCAGCAATTCAGCAAGAAGTTACAGGATAAACCAGAAGAAACTGGTTTCTCACTCAACAGAAACTGGTTTCTCACTCAACAGAAGAAACTGGTTTTTCACTCTCTCATATACAAGGATAGTGAAGCGACAGAAAGGGATGCTAAGAATTAAAGAACTGAAGAATACTAAAGCAGGACGAGGTCGGAGGAATGGACAAATTATCTAACCAGCAGATTTTGCCTCTGCGCAAAGGCCATGCATGAAGTCCCCTCTATGCAGGATGAGATTCTCTGCGAAACTATTCCACCATAATCTACACCAGCACAAAGTGAGAGCACAGGGCTGTTAAAACCTGCTGCTGTTCTAGCAGGTGATGCTGCGTAACAGACAGCAGGAGAAATGTTCGTTTGCCACAGAAGTGAGTCTGCCCTTCTTCTTCCTAATTCACTCCTACACACGCATTAAACCACATTAAACTCTTCTCTTACTGGAAAATGTTATATGCTTTTATTTTCAACATGCTTGAGATATTAAAATGGAAGTAAGTTCCACTATCCTAAATTCTCTCTTCTTGAGTATTAGCAGACTGCATCAAAACCCAGGGAACTACAGCCCGGTCAGCCTCACCTCCATCCTGGGAAAGGTGGTGGAGCAGCTTATCCTAGAGGTCATCAACAAGCAAGTGGAGGAAAAGAAGGTTATCAGGAGTAGTCAGCATGGATTCACCAACAGGAAATCATGCCTGACCAATCTGATAGCTTTCTACGACGGCATGACTGGCTGGGTAGATGAAGGGAGAGCTGTGAAGGTTGTCTACCTAGACTTCAGCAAGGCTTTCGACACGGTCTCCCATAACATCCTCCTAAGGAAGCTCAGGAAGTATGGGTTGGATGAGCGGTCAGTGGGGTGGATAGAGAACTGGCTGAATGGCAGAACTCAGAGGGTTGTCATCAGCAGCGCTGAGTCTAGTTGGAGGCTGGTAACTAGTGGTGTCCCCCAGGGGTCAGTACTGGGCCCAGCCTTGTTTAA
>Ga0065711_1029177_pt1 | contig 37266 bp, 26 predicted proteins | sample Hoacrofraction12_FD_59098 | JGI IMG/M metagenome (GOLD analysis project Ga0065711, IMG submission 59098) | Hoatzin crop microbial communities from Cojedes, Venezuela - Epithelial fraction 12 v2 (version 2) | ecosystem: Host-associated > Birds > Digestive system > Esophagus > Crop | place...
GAGGATGATGAGGGGACTGGAGCATCTCTCCTACGAGGAGAGGCTGAGGGAGCTGGGCTTGTTCAGCCTAAAGAAGAGAAGGCTGAGAGGGGACCTAATAAATGCTTATAAATATCTTAAGGGTAGGTGTCAAAGAGGATTGGGCCAGACTCTTTTCAGTGGTGCCCAGCGGCAGGACAAGGGGCAACGGGCACAAACTGAAGCATAGGAAGTTCCATCTGAACACGAGGAAGAACTTCTTTACTTTGAGGGTGACAAAGCACTGGAACAGGCTGCCCAGAGTGGTTGTGTATTCTCCTTCTCTGGAGATATTCAAGACCCGCCTGGACAATGTCCTGTGCAACGTGCTCTAGGTGACCCTGCTTTGGCAGGGGGGTTGGACTAGATGATCCACAGAGGTCCCTTCCAACCCCTAATATTCTAATATTCTGTGATTATGTGTTGTTCAGTGATTCTGTGTAAACCTTTCAGCATTACGTGAGATAAAGCTCCTAGGTCTGAATCTGAGTCTCCTCAGGTAAGTCACATAGATCAAAACTGTGATGAATAGACAATGTTTTTGCACCTAGCCTTTGAGACAACTAGCTGTCCTAAGCTGGGCATGTTGAAGTGGAGATGGCTCCAAATATTACGTGTCCCATAGGACAGATCCCACAGTGATCCCAACCTATATCCCCAAATAAATAACCATCCTGACTGACTTTGGAGTTAGCTTCTTTCCAATAAACCTTCATCTGTTAAGGGTATGTTGAGGGTTCACTAATGTCTGTAAAGTGCTGCAGGATTTTTAGCGGTGTGGTGTGGTTGCTGTTCATCTTGCTAGCTGTTACTCATTTGTGATCAAAAACCAAGTAACACAGCATACATACAAACCACCTGTGCTTTGAAAAAAAAAAACACAACACAACAATGAGGACTGCATTGGAACTGCAGATCATCACCAGCATATCGAATTCCTGGGCATAACTGTATGCTTATGAATATGGAAGTCCAAGTAAGGGCAAGACCTTCACAGAGAGGTGACATGCCAAAAGAGCCAGGATTTTTACATGGAAGTTTCTACACTGGTTACTAAGATGGCTCAGTGCAATTAGAGAAACCTCCTATGCCAGTAATTTTTCCATATTCTTCCTCACATCTAAGATCATCACCCTAAGGTTACAAGGCTATTGATTTGAGCTCCATTTCTCTGAAGACAGATGTTTCCAACCACAGCAATGCTACAGACAACAGGCAAGAGTACCCTTGATGCATCATAGATCACCTTGGCAAGTATAAAGCTCTCCCCTTATAAGTTATCATTCTGCAGATGTCTTCAGCGTGGTCATCTTATTACGCCAGTCCTCAGGCAGCAGTTTCTTTAATTAGGCATCAGGGTGGTAGGAAAGCAGACCTCTGAACAGATCTATAGGAGGAAGGGGGCACTGTGGATGTTACTTGATTGCCAGGTTGGATAAAATTTTGCCTACTTCCCAGCTTTCCCTGGCTCTTCTTCCATCCTTTATCTGCACTTTCTCTAACTTCTCTCTGCTGACTTCTCTTACTAGCATTGTGACCTGAGCTGCCAGGATGTGTTTCAGTACCAGACATGTCAGTGTCAGTTTCACATCCTGCTGGCCCTGCCACCTCAGAGATGAAGCTATTGGCATCTTCTGTGTGATTACTTCACATGGTCCTTTGTAGGTTTTGCTGCTGCATCTCAAGGTTACTAAATAGGGTTGAGGTACACTGTGCTGGGCCTCTGGAAGTAGGATGCAGGCAGCTCTTGGTATATACAGCAGACAGGTACATCATGTGGAAGGGGAGAAGTGAATAACCTGTACACAGGTTGAAGCACGGTCCTGAGTTTGCTTCAGTGGCAAACAACTGAGTATTTACTGCCTATGAAAAACAATTCAGAGAATAAGCTCATTACTTGACTTAAAAGTCAGTGTAATTCCTCCAGCAGGTTATCAGCTAAAATGATAGCATCTGTTCACTCCTCCTCCCTTTCAAGTGGAGTAGTGCTGTCTTTGGGCCTCCATGCGAAAATGTCTTCCCAGCAATACTGCAGGAAGGAGAACAAAGAATCCCCTCAGTTTTCTACGGCAGCAGTCTTGAAAATCCCTAGGGATTCTGGCCACCATGTCCACAAAACCATAAACCAATATTCACTTTTTCTAGCCCAGACCATCACATTTGTTGTTTATTCTTACTGATAATCTTCTGTCAGCCTGCTCAGTAAGAGTACCAGGGACAAAGACGTAACGGACACTGTTTACCCTTATCTTGGAGTATGTACTAAGAAACCCTCATGATCCCAATCTGCTAATGTGCACAGCGTAGTACTTCCTAACCCAGGCAAGTGATTCTGGCAGGCAGCTGAACCAGTGAGCTTTTTCCCTAGATGAAAATCATCACATCATTCCAGTTTAGTATCTGCGCTACTGAAGCAAATCTTGCAATGCACATCAATTTATTAGACAGTTTAGTAAATTATTCCTGTCATGCTGTGGAAGATATTGGCCCAAAGATGGTGGTTCTCACTGTGCATTACATCAGTGAACCAGATTCCTCGTTGGTGGAGAGATGGCACGCACACTATTTGCCTGTGTTTTTAGACATTATCAGAACACAGTATTTCTTACCCTCCTTCTCTGCAAAAAGGTTGCTTGGTGCTGTCACAGCACAAGCCAGATAGCTATATTGGCATAGAATGACAACTTCTATTATGGCAGTGGAAACCTGAACGCTGGGCTTGCTAGTGAACCTGCTGCATGGAGAAACACTTTGGTATGGTGCTAGACAAATGACTGTATGTCTGAGCTCATGAGAGCACAGCTGAGGAAGGACTCTGGAAATGCAATGTGTTGTATACTATATGATGCATTGTTAGGGTGGGTACTATTCCTGTAGATCTGAATATTGAGCATAGTAGGAAGACAGAGGGATGAGAGAGACAGAGAAAAGGTGATGAAAGGCACATGGGAGGATGTCTGTTACAATGCTCTGAGTCTTTTTTTCAGAGCTCAGGCTTGTCCCACAGTGAATCAAAGGCTAGACAAAAGCATCCCAGAAACACAGGGAAAATTAATTTAATATGAATTTTACGATACATTACATGTCCTCAAGGACATATCATTGGCATGGGGAAGCAGACCATTTCCCAAACATTCATTCACCCTCAATGTGAAGCAGTTTCTTGCAGCTTCCAGTACACAACTGCAGCACAGAAAAAGAAGGCAACACAGCCCAGAGGGAGAATCCAAGTTCATTTCCCTCCCACATATGCTCACTGTGGTCCAACCCATTAAAATTTCATAGGAACCTTTATGTGTTCTGGTTGAAGGCAGCATGCCGTCAATATGTATGTTACGGGTGACAAGGGAGGGCTTACAATGGAGCAGAAGATCCAAAGGAATAAGTGTCTGTGCAGCAAATGATTTTTTTGGGCAAGGCTCACAATAGAGTTAACCATTCAGCCACTGAATTTTTAACACTTTATACAAGGATCTGTGGCAGGGTTTGAACAAAGAAAACCAGCAACAGATTCTAATACAAAAGCTGCCACCCTTCCCCAGGTTCCTTCCATCAGGTCCCATCTTCTCCTGTCTCAGCCTAGCAGTTTCTGAAATAGGTCTAGCAGCCCGACAGATATTGCATAGGGGCAGCCTTTTTCCTGCCTGACACATTCCCTGAAACAGCACAAGTCAGTATTTTTAGATATTTAACGCTGTTTACCCAAGACTAATGTTCATAGGAGTTCTACCTCCCTGTAAACAGCTCATTCAAACAAACTGATGGATTTTTTTACTTTTCATTTCGTAACTGCAGTACTTAAAATGCAGAGAAACATAAAGCATGTCATAAATTCATCCAAACAGAGGGACAAGACCACGAAAGAACAGCTTTGATGACAGAAAAAATATTAACTGTAAAGAAGTTAATGTAGCTTAACGTAGCACCAGCTTTTACATGATCAAAGACACACAGAAATGCCAATACTGCATGTCTCACAATGAGGCTGGGTTCTACCTAGCAGTGTATTCTGGAAGAAAAATGAGGATTTAGTTTTAAAGACTGATGGGCAGCATCTGGGAAAGGGATATTACAGAGCCATGAGTTATTTGGGAAAGCACAGAACTTAATTTCCAAATTACCTGCTTCTTGGTTTTTCAACTCGTGATATTCTTGAAGGTGAATGAAAGAGTAGTGGGTCTGAAAAAAACAAACAGTAGTCCAGGCAGCTCAAACCTCTATTTTGTCAGATTTCATAATCTCTCTGTGTAGACTCTTATCCTCCTCACGGAAGAAGTCCTTCCCGGATGGGAGGAAACAATGTACCCTCCTCTCTTGACAGCCCTAAGACGGGACCTAATCTTCACATGCAGTGTCATTTCACACATGATGTTAGTTTTCATTGGACTAACAAGCACAAACAGGAACAAGTCCAAATTAAACAGGGTGACAGACTGGACTTGTACTAACAGTTCACACTCAAAGGCTGCTGTACTCAAGCACATGTGCAGTCTGAAAATAGGATTAGTATCTGTATTTCATAAATGTACCTCTCTTTATAATGGACCCAGCAATATCTGAGTATCTGGATATCCCACCAGAGTGAAGACTGAAGCTTAGGAGTTTCTAGATCTCGGTCCCATGTGCTGGCCCCACCTAATTCAACACCCAAAGAGCAGAGGGATTTTGTTTTACAGAAAAAGACAGCATCTCTTACAACAAGCAGGACAGTATTTTCCCTAGAAATGTGATGTCACAGTGCTACAGAACTTGTGCCTGCCTTGTATTTATAGTGTATGTAAGATTTCTGCTTTCAGTATCAAGAGCTACTGCTCCTGAAAACCCTACTCTTATAATGTTGTCACTTTCAAATCTCTGAAAATTAACAACAGATTTTTGAAGAGTATGTGGAGGGGTTAAATATTATTTCTGTTTTACCAAACTATTGCCTAACAGAAATACTGGAAACAGCCCTCCTTACAATGATTCTTCACTATGCACTGCATAGTCCAGAGGAACTGGACTTTAGCTTTGCTAAACCAGTTTTGATCACTTCAGGAATCTAGGAACCACAGCTGTGTTGCAAAACTTCTGGGCACCATTTCCAGAAACATTACCACCTCACAGCCATGCCTAGCACGTGGTAGCAAAGGAACATTCTGATTATTCACCTCTGTCTGACAGTAGAGAAGGTCTACCAGTAAGAGAGTTCTTCCAAATCTAAATAGCTTTCAAATGCCTTCAGAGTTCACCTTGAGAGGCTGGATGTTAAGCCACAGTAGCTGCAGAGATCCATCTGCCTGTACAGTGATTGTGTGCTGTTCCTGCCCCTCTCTTGATATATTCTGCATCACTCCTCATTCTGGTGAAGCCCTTGGCTAGGGCTAGGAATACACAGCGAAAACACCACTCCCTCAGTGCACTAAGTCCTTGGCCTGAGGAGAGTCCTACGCAGCAACCACAGGGTGTGAGACATCTCCCATCCATGCATGCAAACTGACATGCACAGCCGGTGGGCAGAACCGTTGCCCAGGTCTCTGGGGAGTATTTAATTCTGTTTCAGTGCTTGTTGAGCTTATTTCTATTGACTTGAACAAGTGCACGGGTCAGATTCTAACAAGGACAAATCTGGAGGCAGAACCTCTCTTTCCCCAGAAAGTCTGTAAATGCCATTCTTATCACAATGCAGAAGGTACCTGGCGAATACTCTATACCAATGCTAGTCAAAAGAACTGAATTATTACATCCAGAAACCTCTGGCTGGATTCTGGCAACATTGCCTCCACCATGTCTGAGCAGGACTATCAGAGAACAGGTTAATTAGGAGTATGGAATGTAATTGTTATCTCTAAGCATGAGAATTGCACAGCGATTAAAGACTGTCCACTCCAGGAAGGTTTCCTAAATAAATGTCTGTCATGAGAATATACTGTCCTTGAATAATTTGCAAACAAAAAGGAATTAATCTGTACTGTTATGGAAAATGGTGGTAGGATTTATGTTTCTACCTAGGTGCCCTAGCAGTCTTCCTAGAAACACTACGCAACCTTTACAGCCTGAGTTATGTCAGACGCTCCTCCAGCAAATTGACTTTATTAAATGTTTCTTAGGGAAGAAACTGGCAACGAAGGAGGAAATTTGTTTATTAAAGGCCACAGAAAATCTCCTGCATGTAGAAACAGGGTTTATTGAAGGAACTAACTTAATCGGGGATAATGGGAGAAAAACTGAGAACCAGGAGAGCTAATGATAGCATAAGGATCATCCAAATGCCCTGGAATGAAATGTAGCAGCCGTTTGACACTGCAGAACAGTTTAAGACAGGAAGTGAAAAACACTGTATCCAGTAGGAATAGCCTGGGAAGGGAATTAGACAAAATATAATTAGGCAGACGGAAAACTGTCCCAGTGACTGTACTTAGGATGTTTTCTTTTGCAAAACATGCTGAAAGGTATCCAAGAGAATCAACCTGATTCAGCCACTGCACTTCCAGCAGTGTTGCTTTCTCAGTTTGAGGTAACTGGGGGAACACCATGATTTTCCAACAATTGATGCAAAGGAACGTACGTCCTTTGTAAATTCACCCATAGTGTGACAAAAATCTGTACCTACTTCTTTACTACAGACTCATAGGGCCCCAGGCACTCTTCTAGTCCATTCCTGCTAAGAGATACTTGTGTATCTGGCTCTCAGAAACCTTGAGTGGTGGACACACTGCAGTTTGCCCAATTAACCTACACAAGTCTTCCCCTCATCACAGCCATGGTTTTCCCCAGTCTCTAAACTGAACAAGCCCATTGTCATTTAAACTCATCACTTCCTTTCCTAGCAACTGTGACAAGATTAGGTTGTTTGTTTATTCTTTCCTTGCTACCTCCTTCTACTCCTATACTTCTTTTCTTGAACAAACTCAACTCCACCAATCTACTTCTAGGCCATACTTGCTAGACCTCTATTTGTGTTATCACTCTTCTCCAGTTAGGCCACATCTGAAATGTAGCACCCCGCCTGAGTATGGGCTTCCAACAGAAACCTAATCAGGTTCAGAGTGGAAGGATTACTTCACAATTCCTTTTCAGAATTGACTTCTGTTTAAACATCCCAGTATTTGTTCACCTTTTCTACAGCATCGTAACACTGTTCACTCACATTCACCTTGCACCCCACATACACAAAGACAACTTTCTTGCAAGGACCTCCTTTTGGGGAACAGCTCCATTTTGATACAGAAGAGAGATAATCTTCAGAAGCTCAAGACACCTGCAAAAACATCCACTCTTACGGGAGTTTTTTTAAACAGGTCTGCTGTACTTCAGGAGATTTGCTTGTCCCTAATCTGATCACAGAGTATTGCAGTTATCACTCATAAGTAATATTTCCATGTCCCTACCTTCAGACTGGACATTAAAAGAAATAGTGAGGCTTGGATCTGCCATCACCTGTACAGACTAGCCTGTCACCACAACTCCCAGTGTGCCCCAAAGCCATACACTGTATATAAAGTCTTTTACTTTTCCACCTTTCTCCTGCCTTAACTAGGAACTGAACTGAAATCGTAGGTGGAAAATTCCCTAAACTTAGAGGAACCTACAATACATGGCTGGATTACAAAACTGCAGCTGTGTGTGAACAACCCTACCTCTTTCTGCATCTTTAATTTGTATTGGATTTTGTTTTGCAGAACCAAGCAGAAAATGAAGTAGCCTCTTGAAGCTTTCATATTGCAGTGAATTTCATTAAGACTTTCCTGGTTTCTTCATAATGACCCTGCCTAATGCTTGACTACATTTACTGTTGCCCTCTACCGCTTTCAGCAATTGCCTCAAGAAGTAAACAAGTTCATATATCAATGCAAAGCCATTAGGCTATGAAAACAGGAGTCACTGCAAAGGGCACAATCAGCTACTGGTCTTGGCTGTGAAATCTCTGTCCTTAATTAGTAAGCATTCAGGGAATGTTAACTTTCTTCTCTTTAGAAGTCACCTGTGAGCCTTTTTTTTCCTTCAAGAAAAGGTCAAATGCAAGATACTGCTGATGAAGTACGAAAAAACTGTGCCTATGTACAGGACAAGCAATCAGTGTTTGCCAGGGACACTTTCTGAATGGGGAGTGGGGATGAGGGACAGGCAGTTACTATCATCAGCCAGCCACATTGAGCATTCACAGCTTGATCCTTAGCACTGAAGAATTCTTCTGAACTTGAATGTATGAAATCCAGATGCAAGCCATGATCTGGTGTTTATCAAAGTCAGCCTGGGACTGAGGAACACATTGGAAGTCAAATTCTTTCCACTTCTACACAAGGCTGCATTGCGCTTGTGGCAGGATCAACTGTTCATCGCATTAAAATTGATCCTTTGATAGCTCTTAAAAATACAGAGCTATGTTCAATGCTTGCTATTCTGCTATGGAAGAGATGTATCTGATAATAGTCAAAAAGCATGTCAACTGCTAGGAATGCTTACAAGAGGAATGAAGCAGACATAATTATTCCAACAGAGAAAGTAATGCTGTGGTAACACATTTAATACCGTGGTCCTGCCCCATCTCAGAAAAAGGCTATAGAACTACAAAAGGTAAAGAGAAGAGTAAATGGAACAACTAAATCTGTAGAGTGACTTTGTTTATCCCAGCAACTCTTTTCCAGGATGAGGACACCTGGTTTGTTAATTTTTCTTTAGGCAATGTGTTCAGCTCTCCTCTGATACTAGAACAGAAGAAAGCAAATGAAGTTAGAAAATGTTACATTCGAAACAGACAAAAGTGCTTTCAAGAAGTGCTTTCACACAATGCATGGTGAAGCCATAGTAAAGTGAAAAGTTTAAATAGATTCAAAAATTGATTAGGCACATCCATGAAAGAAAAATGTGCCAAAGGCTTTTTAACACAAAGATACCATTTTTGGATACAAATGAACTAGAGGATACTGGAGAGTGAGAGTATTCTCAAGGAGGATAGTGATAGGCTCATGGCATTCTCATACTCCCTGCTGTTCATCCACTTTTGGCTAGCCAAATACAAGACACCGAGCCATTGTCTGACCTAGTACAACAGCTATGTATGGTCATATGATGCTGAAGCTAAGCAAACCTTCTTCCATGTCTTGCTAGGGTGTTACAAACTTACTCATTGCATTATTCTTACTCAGGTTGTGAGAGAGAGTGGAGAGACAACCTGTTGTTTGATCCCACCTTCAGTCATTTCAGAGACCAGTAGGGTATGAACTGGAAACTTCAGCTGAAAGACTCTGAACTTCCTGTCTGTCTCTCCACTTCTCCTGCCTCCATTGATCCCTGCCTACCCAGATGACACACTGCTCAAGTTCTGCCCCCAGCACAGTCTGTATGAAAAAAACATCAGTCTGCAAGTTTGGCCTCATTATAGGCAAGCATTAAGTAATGGCAAGCAGACAGCAAATTAACTGAACAGTTACTAAGGTTCCAGCTGTAAAAAATACGTAATTTTTTAACTTCTCAGTTTTGTGGGGTTACCCATGTTTTTCTGAGACTCAAAAAAAACCCCTCCCTAACACCCAAACACATTTTAAAGTGTCAACTAATCACTGCAAGTGTAACAGCAGCAGAAAAAAAAAAAAAAACAAGCAAGAAAACAAGCAGCCTGTAATTTTTATGGGCTCCTTTGTCACAGCTGTGCCCAGAATAAATCACCCAGATAAAGGTTTTAATTCCACATTAGTGCATACAACAGTTTATTGAGTTCATGGCTGATGGTTAAGCTTTATGAACGCTTAGTATTTTAGTGCTACAAGGAAGTGCTGAGCACAGATGTTTGCAAAGAGTGATAACAGAATAATAAATTATTGCAAGGTAAAGACAAACTCTCAATGCCATAGAATTATTGCTCTTATTTATGCAGCAAAAATATCTTACTACATTCAATAATAAGTTGTCAACAATGCCTGGCTGGTGCTGCAACGGGCAGAGATACAGCACGCTATGCTGAGGACAAAGGGATGGTTTTGTCATTGTTTGAGTCAGCCTGGTGGACGCATTTCTTGTATATAATTCTTTGAGTTTTCTTTTGCTGACAGCCCCAGCTGAAGTCTGATGATAAAGAAGTAAGTTTTGGAGATGGGAGAGGTTGGGAGGGGCCTGAAGGAGTCATGTTCCCTCTTGGAAGGGTGAGGCAAAGCAGTTCTTAGGTCACCAAAACTCAGGGGAACTGAAGGCCGGGGAATAGGAAGGGGGTTTTAAAGGAATAGGATGGATGGATCCATTAGGAGCACAGGATCCGAGCCCCTTGAATTTAAGATTAGACCAAGAAAATAAATTTACAGTAGGTCTGTGCCTAATTTCTGCCTCTTTTTCTTTTTACCACCTGTTCCCAGTGTGTGCTTGGTCTAGCATATCACAACTAAAGAACCTATTGCTGAGATAGACCTGAATTTCACAGCACATGCTCATCCTGACTAACACCATGCTGCCTGCAAGCTTTCCACCTTTTCCTTGCCAGCTACAGGAAGACATCATGTCTACTTTTAAGATACCAGTACAAGACAAGAACACTTGTTGACCCTCTGTTCATCCATGCTAGTTTTGTATACTCAATACGGACCAGCTGGGACAAGCAGGGAGTCCAAGCAGCCTCTCTGGTATGAAGTACACCATTTCTCACAATCACCCTCCTGCATATTGGCTATTCTCTACCGGGTGAGAAGAGGAGTGTGAATTCTTCTGGCAGCAGCTACATTATGGCACGTGCCACCTGGGCACGTTCCTCAGCATGCCTCTGGCAGCTGCCGGTACTCAACACTGCTCAGATAGCTCTCTGCCTTACAGGGATTTTCTGATTTTCTTGTTTCTTCCCAGGAGATTGTAAGTGAACCTGGTGGAGCAGAAGGTGAAGAGAACATGTCTCCATGGGCACTAGTTTGGTTTGGAGCACAAAGTTTAACTTCAGCTCAACATCTTTCTGCAAAGACCTATGAATACTACCAAACTACAGCAGAGGCTGCAAGCAAGTGAAAAGGCTAATTAAAACTCCTTTTTAATTTAGAAGACAGAAACTCCCCAGGAGACAACTGTATTTAACAAGCATGGGAAAAAAACAAGGAGAGATCAACACAGAAAAGGTCCTCCTCCTCCTTTTTTGTGAGTTTCACTACTTTTCTGTTGCTTCTTTAAAATTGTTTCTCTAGATCTATGAGATAAAATCTGACAGTGAAAGTTTTCCTGTGTCCCTCATAGGCAAGAGACAGGGATGTGTTTAAAAGCTGACCTAGTATACAGGAACCCTTCTCACATGGCCACAGGGACATAATTTATATACCTGGGTCTTACCTTCCCACTGTAATTGACTTTGAAGCCTGTCAGGATGGGAACACAAAGGCAAACCCAATCCTGTGCATGTGCTGCTCAGACCATCTCTCCTCACAGAGACACTTCCCTCCTGAGAGGGCTGTGTGGCCACCGTGGGGTCACAAGAAGCAGACCACAATGAAGGAGGGGGTGGCTCAAAGGGCAATGTATTTCCAGCATTGTCTGGTCCTTCAACAGCTCTTAAGTGCAAGAAAATTATCTGTGACTCTTTTGACATGAAGTGGCAGCCAGTGGCACTGAAGTGTTGCTTGCTTTGAGTTCCAGCAGCCACAATACTACTCCGAAGGGGTACGAATGTTAGGTGTTTGCTCCTGAAAGCTGCATTGTCTCCTAACAGGGGCTACTCCTGTCAGCCACTCACAGGCATTTCATGTGGTTGCTTTTATTCAGTGCCTTCCTGTCACTGGCAGAGGTTTTCCTTCTTTGACTGACCTACTTGTGTCAGAGGACCAGAGAAGGAACCCGTGTGAAGGCTGCTTGCTTAGATCTCTGTAAAACAGGTAACAAGGCAGGAGAAGTAAGTGAAATGTCTACAGTGGTGTTGGAAATGCTTTTGCTTCCGGTTTTATGAAGTGGCTTCTATCACAGAAAAAAACAGGTGGAAAGGCTGAAAGTGCTGTTTCCAAGTGAAAATGTGTCCATATCACAAGCCTGCAATGTCAACTCATTTTACCATGTTAAACGATTGAACCCACAATTTCACTTTAATTCAAGCCTATTGATAATGCTGGTAAAGGAGGAGGAAACCAGCAACTACAAACTGAAAATAGCACTGTGCATACCTTTGTTTCACACTTGTGATGAAGACACATGAAACTAAAAGCATATTAGATGCTGGTGCATGTATGAAGTGGCTGTGTGAGTCACATGTGCATGCTGCGTTTGGTCTGAATCTGAGAGTATTGACTGGAGAGAAACCTATTTGTCCAAAACTGGCACAGTCCTTTACACAGTTTATCCATATGATCACTCTGTGGTCACTGATGCTGGTTTCAGAATTTAGTTAGCACATTAGGCAACCAGCTACTGGGGACCTGCCCTGACAATTTTTGACTGAGTGACAAAGTTAGATGAGGACTCATGCAGGAGAATAAGGCATGGCTCAAACCAGGACCAGGAAAAAGCCAAGCAAGGCAAAGGGGAATCTTGCAGCTCTACAGCCAGCTACAAGCCAAGATCCACCAGGAATCAATAAATAGTCACTGCTGCCTATTTTAACTGGTGTGATATTTCTCATGCTTAGGAGAGAGACTGGAAGCAGGTATTGCAAAGCCACCATCGTCACATCCTTCATTCTTTAATGAAGTTCTTAAATGTTTGTTTTGTGGAAAAGTCACAAATTAATAATTTCCACCTTTTCCCCTTCTCTCTTCTCAAAACATTTCAGACAAACTGGCCTTTTTCAATTGAAATACCTTTTAATCTCAGTGTCCTGAGTGGCTGTTCTTGTGGACAGAGCCCTGAGATACCAGGCCATAGTAACAACAAAGTCTCATCCAAAGGCTATTAAAATCTTGAATGGAGCTTGATGCCCATCTCAGTAGCATTACCTCCCTATTTAAATAATTCAGCTCTGGAATGGCGGTAGCCAGGGAGAGGTGTTGCTCAGAATTTCTTATCAGCATCTTGTCACACAAGCAATCTAACAAGGTTCTTACCACTCCCTTTGGGGAATACAATAACTCTTATATGGATAATTATTTTCTGTGCATCTTGCCAATATATTGAGGAGAGCCTAAATTTTGTCTTTAGTTGACACCTCTACTATAGAGAATTGGTCCAGGAAGAAAGGTTAAAAATGTCTCAGTTTCTACAGTTTAGTTTATTTTTCCTTCTTTTGCCTGAGAAATTTTAAAGCTAAATGCCTGATTATAGTTCTCCCAATGGGAAAGTAATACAGCATTGATGGACTCACTGCCAGTCACAGCTATCAACCCAGCTTGAACGTCTCATGCTGGGTACTCAGAGCTAAGTCTTAACTCACAGATGTTTTTAATATCTAAAAAAAATTGGGGCAATTTGCCATCTGCCTAAAGACGCTGCTCCAATTTATCTGTTTGTTCATCATTAATTGGTATATAATACTCTGAGGCAGATTGCACATACATGCAAATCAGAATCTAACAAAGGAAGGAATCAAATGCAGTCCTCTTGGCTCTTTGGTTTGCTACTAAACCCGGATGACAGTTCTACTTCTGCCACACACCTCACTATTTATCTTCTAAATTCATGATTTCCACTGTAATCTTGCTGGGTCTTGGCACAGGTGTAGAAAAGGCTTGTGCTCAATCTGAGCAGTAAATAACTGAACTAGCAATCATGAGAACTAATGTCAACACTTCCATGGCCATTTCATAGTGCTCTGGGTTGAACCAAGGCATGAGAGCTCTATTCTTTTATTAGCTCTCATGAGAGAGATAGGGTTGTTAATATTCATCTTCCTCTGATACGATTTGGTTTCAGAGACTCCATGGGAACCAGCCAGATTAGAATAATAAAATAATAGTAAATTGCTTGTGGCAGAAATTGTATATGAAGTCCCTCTAATATATTCAGTCTCTGGACAGCAACAAGAACATGATAACTGAATTAGACTTTTAACAAGATTTTGACGATTGATGAAGCAAATACAACCTTTAAAACAAAAAGTTCCCTCCTCCCACAGTCACATCTGAGCTGTCAGTAGAAAAATCTAGTCCACCTCCTTCATGAATTAGTCTCTCTGTTTATGTATTGCCTTTCTCAGTGTTCCCATTTGCCACAAAACCGGCCAACCCAGCTTATTTTGTTCTGGAATTATTAAAATTACTATTACCATTGCAAATGTTTCCAAGGGAGATAATATTAATAACAGTCTCTTCCATCAGATCCTGTCAGTTCCCGGGGTGATTAATATTCCTGCCTGCAAGAAGCATTATATCATTTAGAGAGAGCATATTGCTTGGCTTGTAGGCTATTCTTCATGATCTGTGACAAGTGCATTGTGATCTGCCATTATTGCATTACTGTTCACACAGCTGGAGATGCCTCATAAAGCAGTTAGGAATGAGCCCAAATTCAAAGAGATTCAGATCTGGGAAATAAGAAAACCTGACACAAAGATATTCAGGCTCTTTGGCTCCCTTCATCCCCCCATGTCACATCCCCGTTGACTGCTGCTGTCATCCTTTCCCTACCTGGGATGCAGATGGCAGCTACATTTCTTTATGTATGGCCAGTGAACCCATGCCTGCAAGGGTGATGATCATAGGCAATCTGCTGGCTCCAAAGCACCATGCGCTCCTCACAATTGTTTTCTACATAAGTACCACACTGTGTCTGTGGGAAGCTGCTACTCTGTTTTGAGACAAGTCACTTCAACTCCTTGGCAGGGACCGTCTAGAAGGAATCAAGATAAGTTTTTATTTTCATGGAAACAGCCATAATCTGGATCTCCTCAGGAATCCTGGTGATCCAGTCTCACTTGCATAATACAGACTTGAGTGGAGCACTCTTTATTTTGAACAGAAGCCATTCATGGAGTCCATTCCTGAACACTCAATGAAGGATGCACTTAAATTTACGCAGATTGTATACAGCACGTGGGTTCAACAGCAAGTTGCCAAGGCAAACCCAAGGGCAAATCTTGCTTCCACAAAGTCTGGTCTGTGCCATAAATGATGGCCGAAGGTATCTGATTTTCCAGTCTGTTCTAAAACAAATGTCCAGAAAGATTTGTCTTCCCAAGATCAAAGCCAGCTGATGGGTCCTATGCATTTAAGACATAGGTTGCAGATTATATAGATCACCTTGTTTATCAAATAGTTGCCCCCAAAGATATTTATGGAAGCAATCAAACCTTTCTGACATCATGAGGTCAAATCTGCACAGGACAGGAATCAGGGAATCTGGAAGGATGAGTGAATTGCCATTCAGGGGCAGGTCAGGTGCAGACGGACACCTCAGATAAGCTAAAGCAAGTTCACTCATTCACAGCAGAAGAAAAAAGATACCAGGAGCAGAAATAACATCTTAAAGACTGAAGGACTCACTAATTCCCTCTCTAGGATATACATCCCTGTAGACAAGTATAGGAATGCGAGTGAGATAACTTCCCATCTAATCCTGGAGCAGAACACAAGCTGTGACCTCTGGGTCTGTAGAATATCCAGCAATGGGGAGGTGTCAGGGAGTGTATGATGTAGCGGCAGACAGCAATCACAATAAAGGACAGGGCTGGTGGCTACAGGAATACTCTCCATGGTTAGGATAGGGTGGCTGTACAAGGTACTCTCCAAGCCACAAAAGACAACAAATCCACTTCAAACATGGATATAGGAGAGGTATTCAAACAACAGGGACTTCTTATTAATCTCAAGTGCCATTTCCATTGCCAACAGCTGGAGCTGGCTGTTTATTTTTATTTAATTTTTTGAAAATAGCAAATTAACCAGAAAGTGATACTTAATGTGGACTAGATTTATTCAGGTCTGATAAATCATTTTAAGATTTAAAGGAAAAATTTAAGGGAAGACATCTCTGAAAAAACATGAAAAAAAAGCTTCAATGCCTTTTAAATAAACCATTTAATCTGAAAAAGACAAAAATGTTTCCTCTCAGCGTTCTCCCAGACAAATCTTTCCAACTCCTCATTTTGAAGGAGCATTTTCTTTTTAAAATCTGACCTGAAGGTGGAAGAACAAATTTTGGAAGACACAGATACTCACAGAAATAAAAGGGAAAATTAAGCATTCCACTGAAGTTAAAAGAAGCACTTTCAGTGGATTTTGAGATAACATTTTCTGAGCTGGATTTCTGTTCTTGCCCAAAATAGTCAGCTTTAGTTTAGCTTGGACTAAACCAATCTTCCTCATATCCTCTCCATAGGTCTTTGGACAAGACATTAAACTGAAAAAGGAATGTTTGCCCAACTGCACCAATGATCTCACAAAGTACTAAAGCTCTCAAATACATCGATTGTATGAATTTATTTAGAACAATCAGACCAAGGTTAATATTTCACCAGAACTGGTGTGGAAAAAATGAGAATTTCAGTCCTGTCCATTCATTGAAGACAGCCAAGGTGACTCTTTGCAGTTTACAACTTTCCACTACTGAGCTAGAAGCACATGGTCAAACTTCCAGTCCAGAACACACTTTTATAGTTTGAATGCAAACTCTTAGAAAGCTAGGTTTTATAACGCAAACACTGACAAACCCTGAATATTCAGTGGATACAAGTCAGCTCCATAACAAAAACCAATTAAAATCAGGAAATATATGGCTGGCAGAGATGGTCTGGTCACCGGTACAAGGCATCCAGTTTGTGGCATGCAAGCAGGATGTCAAGGGAAGCATTGTAGGAAACAGAGGCAACAGAGAAATTGTATAGCTGGGCTGGACTCGGAAGCACCCCAGAATATGAAGGGCTAGGCTGGCAAGGGACACAATAGCTGGAAGACACTGGACCCACCTTCAAATGCCTTACAGGAGGTATGGGTTAAAATAGTTCCTAGGCTAAGCCATTCAGTGCTTTGTACCTCTGTACAGCTTACGCCATATGCTCATGTAGACACAGAGACAACTTCCCATTAAAGAGACTACCGTTACCCCTGGACGTGGACATGCAGAGCCAGCAAGGTTCACACTCCCTTTAATCACTTATGAGGGCTTAACTATAATCCAGTCCTTTCTGTTTGGACAAGTTTAATCTTTTTAGACAAAGTATGCTTAAGGTTTTTGTTGGGTATTTTTTGTAGTTGCTGTCATGGATAGATTTTTGACATGAACAGTTTGGATATTTCCCCAATAAATCATCTTGCTTGCATTCCTCAGGTCAGCCTGCTGATCAGGTCACAACCTGAACATCTGTGTCAAGCTGGGATCACATCCAGGCTGACAAGTCCTTTCTTCCAAATCAGTCATCCACCTGCATAAACCTGCAGGAATCACAAATGTGTCTCTGCCTTCAATCCCACAACAAACCTCACTCACAAGTAAGCTCATTAACTGGTTTTTCAGGCTCCTAAAGCAATGCACACAACCCCTGTCTTAAAAATATATATTCCTTAATCTGAAAAGCTGTTTCTTACACGGATCCTTCATGATAAAAGATACACAGGTCCTCTGAATTCACATCAACAACACAAGTGTGTTTGCATATTAAAAGCTCTCCCACTCCAGCCTATATTCATGTAGACACAAGCATTTCTAATAACCACCAGACACCAAAGACTAGAGTGCATTTCAGGTCATATAGATTTCTCTCAACAACTGTTACTTTCTGAGTTGACTTCTACAGACAGCAAAAGGAAAAAAAAAAACCCAGTTTCATTTATCTGCCGACTTCCAGTAAATAATGGACAGTGCTACAGAAGTTCTGCGGGAGTTGGCTGCGAGTGCAACTGCTTTGCCACCCTTCTCCGTTTATCTTCCCTCACAGACATATACAGCTCACAAATTTACTGAAGGCTCTGACAGTCTTGGGAACTGCTGTAATTTGCAACCATAAATGTATTTTTGTGTCTGCATTGCAGATATTGCATAGGTCAGACATTTCAGGACAATGCAAGCACAAGTTGGGATGTTGGATACAGCATGTACAGCATCTATGGACAGCACTGCTGAGATGAACTGCAGCAAGTGCTCGTGCTCAACTGCAAGGAGCAAGGGACAAGGCTGGCCGATTGCTGGCCAGTATCTCATACTTTGGTGCTGGATTTTGGGTCCTTACCTGGCTGAACTCTATGCTTTCCAACTTGCCTCATCATCTACTCCAGGCAAAACAAGGGGACACTGAAAGGTTCCTGATGCATCCCCACACCAGGTTTTTCCTTCACGGAGGTATACAGACATTTAGATATCAGTTAGTGTCACCCTGCATGTGAGGTGCTCCTTGGGAAGCTAAGTTAGCATAGCTAACTAGATTTGGGAATCTAACCTAAGCCGTACGTTAATAGCCATGCTACAGGAGAGGGACTGCTCCTTAACAGGGCTGAAATGAGCTAAATCCATTGAAACTGGATTCAAGAATTCCTCCATGCCATGCCTGGTCTCAGGGTAAGGAGGAGGTCTGAAGTTTTCTCCCACCACTGTGCCTAAACTAATCTTTCTAGCCATGAAAGCTGACTATGCTGCTTCTTCAGTCTCTGCTAGCTCTACTTGTAAGGTACAGATCTTTGCATCATGCCCTGTTTCCTCACCTGAGGCTAAATCAAAGCCTTCAGTCTCAATACCCACACACCTGGAAGCTTCATACTCTGTCTTTATATATTTGGAGTAGCTAAAAAAAGAGGTAAAAACACAGTGGTATTGACTTAATAAATCTTAATGAGTCATTAATTTAATATATACAACCCATGTGTTTTGTTATGCTTCATACAAGCACGTCATGAGTATAAAGAAAAATTCATGCAGCTCTGTTTATAGAGAAATCTGTATCTCCGACAGCATACTCCATAGTGGTGTATTGCTTCTCATGACAGAGACATGAAAATTATATGGAAATATTTCTCCCTGACGATCACCACAAGCAAACCATGCTTCTAACATGCAGGCAGGAACAAGAGTCATGCTGTGGGAGCAACAATATCTCAGAGTGTGGCGTTAAGTCAAGGTGACTTTTAAGATCCCATTCAGATTTTAAATCCATTAGTTGTTACCTAGCAACACTCCCACCTCGAGACAGTGCAAAAAGGTGTTCCCTTTTATCCCTGAAGAAAAGGCAAAATGGCAAATGCTCCCATTTTACAGTGGAGGCACATGTCCTTTCTGAGGATAAGGCAAAGAATTGGATGAACCGGTGAGTATAGCAGGCACTTACTGAATTTAATTTACAAGTCTTTGGATATCAGTAATACTTACGACAAGCAGGACATAAAGATCTTGCTTTTACTACAAAAGGGATACTAAATTTTTTATCTTTGCCATGCGGCTTATAGTAACCCCAAGGCTTGCACTGGAGCTTCCCTCCACTGTAAGACATTTCAGAGTTGCCAGCAGTAAATATCAGGCACGTAACAGTGCTCATGTTAGTGCTGTAAGGTGATACCATTCAGAAAAAACAGAGAAAAGGCCTCTAAATTTCTAGCCCTGCTGCTTATGCAGCATGGATATGTTTAGCCCCACTGAAGAGCGACAGATCTTCACTGACTTCAGCAGAACTGCTGCCACTTCTGTTGAGAGACATTTCTCTCCATTAGTTGTACATAAATTACCTGTTTGAAATGGATGAATTCTAATCATGGGCTTTATCCCTGACCTTCCAGCTAACGTATTTAAATGCTGTACATTGCTTGGTAGTGTACCTGCATGAGGGTTCATGACGTTGAGTCCATGCTATCTCTTCTCCCTAAGGCACATTAATGCTTTCAGATTGGTGTTCAGCAGAAAGGCAGATGGTTTGCCCTGCACCACTGCTTTCATAATGCCATAAATCTGTGATTGCTAAAATAATTTAATAATAACTTGTTTCATCCTTTTTGGTGGAAGCAAGCCTCCCTAAGAAATACTTGCACAGACTATCCATGTACAGAGAACAAATGGGCTAGAAGGTAGGTGAGAAATGTGCAGTCTGTGATTTTAGAAGACTTCACATTCTTCCTTGAAAATGTCCATGAAATAACTTCCTTTGGTTTTACAAGCACATTTCACTACTAGAGAACTGCTAAAAGGGTATGTCATACATCTATTAAAGAGTAGGCCATCAAAGAAGTTCCCTGGTTATTCTTAGTGCTGGGTTACTGCTTGTTGACAGTGCTCTCTTTCGGGTTCTTGAAGACCTCAGTATCCTCTGTTGAGTGATAATTACGAATGTAACTTTGGAGAAATCAACATACTGACTGAATCAGAGCAAAAGCAGAGAATATAACTGTGATGTCATATGTTCCCAACAGCAGTAGCCATCAAATCATCAATTGCTCGTTTGCATCCCCTCCGATGGTACTCAAGACAATGAAGTCTTGGTAGAAAAAAGCTAAAAGATTTCATAAAAGGTAAGACTAAACAACGTGAGCATTAACAACCATAGGATGGTCCTGGCTGTTTGTGTACTAAGGTGACAGACTTGCATGAAATTCTGTGCAATTAAAAAGGCTCCTACACTTAAAACATCACCATTGACACGACTCTGCTATACCACTCACCAGGAAGCAGGAAACTCTTGGTGTTAGTACTAAGCAATACTTCGGTGCTCTGGTCATCACTTTTGTGAGCATTAGCAGGTGTTACAGGCTCCAATGGATGAGTTGCTTTTGAGATCAATTGATGCTTTACGGAATAAAAGTGGGCTGGTGACAATATCTCCAAGGTAAATGAAAGCACAATGAATCCAAGAACGATACATCTCCAAAGCTCTCCCTTGCTCCAAACACACAGCCCTGCTCTCAGCTCTTATAGGACACTCAAATACTTTGGGCAAAGTCTAGCAAAGAGCTCTCCTTTCCTGAAGTGCTTTTGCAATCTCACTCTATTTGCATCTCTTTCTATTCCCACGTGAGAAGTTTTTACTTTTTCTGGTGTTCTGCCAAAGTGAATGCACTTCGGTATTTTGCAGCCTAGTCCTTTCAAACATAGACAAATACTGCTGTTTATGTATGTTCTACCCAAAGTGCTCAGACAGCATCCATCCCCAAAGTATCCGAGTCCTTCACAGAAATCATCAAAAACTTGTCAAAATCTTTTGTAATATACTTTTTTTTTTCTCTTTTTTTGCTTCTGCACCTGGGAACAACTGCAGGGAGAGCTGGGTGACAACTCATGCTTGAAAATTAAGAAAGGCAGAGAAAAATTAGACTGGAGACTATGACGATAATTTTATAATCTTCCTTACTGGTTTTGAATAAAATACTATGTCCGGTGTATTAGTTGTAATAAGCCCTTGGATCTCTCCTTAAAATACTGTTCATCCTATCATTGTAATGATGTTCTTCCCTTCTTGACTTTCAGAGGGCAATAAATATAAGAAGTATAGCAGCTGCTTGGTCCATGGCTTGATTTAATCAGCTCCAGAGAGCCAGCTTGTGAGAGTGGAAGTGAAGCAAAATCCTGTTCAGGTCCTAGTCTGAATAAATTGTTTCAGCCATGGAAAATGAAAATGCCAAAGAATTCCGCACTGTAAAATGGAATATATAGGCTTTGCTGGTGAATGGAGGCAAGTGCTGATTGCTGAAAAAGCAGCTATTTTGATCAAAGTGGGAACAACTTACACCAGTCCTCATTTTGCAAGGCATTAATAATGGCAAACACAGATTTGCTTATTACAGGCAGCCACCAGCTAACTTTCGGAATCCTCAAATTGTGACTATCAAGGAAGGCAGCTTTATGAGACCTTAATTGCTCTGCCACAAGATTTTACAAAAGGTTTCCAAAGAGTCCTCAAAAGACAACATGGCTCAGCAAACTCGTCTTTGAGATGTAGTTATTAGCATCTTCCAGTGACCTATTGAACTCATGTATCCCACAATCAAATTTCAGGACCAAAATATGCCAGATTGTTAATTTTAAGGATGTTTCATGATACTTCAGTGGCAATAGCACAGTATGGAAAGTCATTTCAGTTTAACAGGAAGCAATTATACAAGAGCAAAATGAATTTCTAGAAGACCTTTTTCCTCCCTGCTTGGTGGAAGAATTCCAACCTTTATTTTCAGCCCTTCCTCCAAACTTTCTAGTCTTCTCAGAGAGAAATTCTGTGGTGAAGAAATCCCCTTTTCACGAAATCCTCAAACAGCACTCAGAGAAGAGACAAGAAGTAAGAAATTAGTATCCAGTGGCAAAAATGAGGCTGTACGACAAGCCAGTGAGATACCTGAGCAGAAGAAGAGATGATCTGGTGGTCCAGAGGCGGTCTCCTTTAGGAGAAAGGACTGAATAGATTTGAGGGGGAAAAAAGAGTTTTACACCACAGGGGAAGAAGAAAACCATCACTGCTTGCAGAGATGGATGGTAGGTTTGTTTAGCTTCATCGTATCAAACCCTGGAAATAACTATATTTTGCTAAGATACTTTGTATGGACTCACGCCTCTTCTAAATGAAATAAAAAATGTTCCACTGCTCAGTCCATGCAGAGGTTTTGATCTGCCATGTTTATATTGGTAGCATGTCCTTTTTAATTTCATACTCTATAGATTAACCTGCTGTGTTTAGAGAGAAAGAAAGTGTACTGTACCATCCTAATGAATTTTTAGTACAGCTTGACAGCTTTGGTGAACAAACTGAAATAAGCTGGTTGTCTCTGTCCCCTGAACATCTTCATCTAGTGGAATATAGTCCCTATTTTATGACATTGAGCACCTGGTTTCAGAACTTGACTCACATCCAAGAGTTGCAAATTACTCTTTACAAATAAGCCAGACTGTAAAAAGAGTTATTCTAAGTCAGGATTAGAAGAGCAAAACTGGATATGGATTTTTAAACTGCCTTTGACGGGGAGTCTCAGTTCAGGCTTTGGTTTAAGGTCTTTCTGGAGAAATGATCAAGCTGTAAAATGCATAACCTTTTTACTTTCACTTTTTTAAAAACCCAGAACATTTTCCTAAGAAAAGGAGGCATCAGTGTTAGGACAAAGAGAATCACACCTATAACCCTCCTAATTGTTCTTAGGTTGATAAAGAATTTTCCATCAAAGCAAGATGGAATCATCAAAAGAAGCATGGCCAGCAGGGCGAGGGAGGGGATTCTGCAAGTCTACTCTGCTCTGGTGAGACGCCCCCAGCAGTCCTGCGTCCAGCTCTGGAGCCCTCAGCACAGGACAGACATGGACCCGTTGGAGCGGGGCCAAAGGAGGCCACAGCAATGATCCGAGGGCTGGAACTCCTCTGCTGGGAGGAAAGGCTGAGAGAGCTGGGGCTGGTCAGCCTGGAGAAGAGAAGGCTGCGGGGAGACCTTGGAGCAGCCTTTCAGTACCTGAAGGGGACTTACAGGAAAGATGGGGACAAACTTTTTAGTAGGGCCTTGTTACAGCTTGGCTGCGGCCGGCAACAACAACGCCACGCGGCCGCCCCTCCCCCCCCGGGTGCGGAGGAGAACAGAAAGAAACAGGCAAAATCCGGTGGGTCGGGATAAGGGCAGTTTAACAGAACAGCAAACAAAGGGAACAGGAACAACAACGATACAGATAAGGAGAAAACACAAAACAGAACGCAGAGAGCAACGCTCACGCTCACCGCCCGCCACTGTGCGCTCCTCAGCCGTGAGCGAGTTCCTGCCGCCCAGCTCCCCCAATCAGAACCCGGCATGAGGGCACGTGGTACGGAATGCCCTGCTCTGTTTGGCCAGGTGGGGTCAGCCCGCCCGGATGTGTCCCCTCCTGGCGAAAATTAACCCTGTCCTGGCCGAAGCCAGGACAGGCCTGTTGTGATAGAACAAGGGGCAATAGTTTTAAACTGAAAGAGGGTTGATTTATATTAGATATGAGGAAGAAATTCTTTACTATGAGGGTGGTGAGGCCCTGGCACAGGTTGCCCAGAGAAGCTGTGGCTGCCCCCTCCCTGGCAGTGTTCAAGGATGGGTTGGACGGGGCTTTGAGCAGCCTGGTCTAGTGGAAGGTGTCCCTGCTCATGGCAGGGGGGTTGAACTGGGTGATCTATAAGGTCCCTTCCAACCCAAACCATTCTATGATTCTATGATTCTAAGAAGAAAAAAATGCATACTGTGAAATCTCTGATAGACATTACTAATAGAAAAGCTTAGTTGGATATGATGACCATTCAGAGATGGAACACCATCTGAAACTTAGAAGTCAGAAGGGTGCCTACATCTTATCAAGCTTGTTCTGAACAGTCTCAAAAGAGCTGGAAAATATGAAGGCTTTCTTTTATCCTATGGCTTGGCTAAATGACCTCATTATGGAAAACAAATCATGTTCCAGCCAGCTGTTATCATTTCATCCTCACTCCCCACGCTTATCTCCTTTGAAGTTGAGCAGAATGTAGAGATTTCCAGAGACAAATGTGAGCTTTCCATGCTCTTCCTTGGCTAAACAGTATGAACGAACAGCCTTCGTCCCATACAAAACCCTAACCACAAGCCTCACAGCTGCTCTAAAGCAAGCCACAGAGTCAGCCAAAAAATGCTTGTAATAGGCAGCCAGGAAGGTGCTGAGAGACCCAAATGCTGTTGCTGGGAAAAAAACGTATCAGTCCTTCACATTTGGATCTCACAGTTGATAGGGTCACCTCATGTGTGGCCAGAGATACTGCCAACATACTTAGGAAGTTCACTCCTATCTTTCAAAGGTCACACTGCATGCAGTATGGCAGAATCAGAATAGAAAATACAACAGAAGAGCAGAGCTATAGTAAATGGGGAAGAGTAATTACACCTCCTATATTTAGCTCATCTTTTCAGGGTGTTAAGTTGGAAAGACAGTTTTGAAGCTTAACTGTAAAAATTCATATCTCATTTGTGTGCATTTTTAAAATTGTGTTCCACAAAAACATATGAGTCACATTCTTACATAGTATGCAAAAAAAAAAAATCGAAACACAGAAGTATTTGTTCCAGGAAAACAATTATTTTCCTTTTCATTTTCAAAGTATATTTATGTTATTCAATTCTTGTTGAAAAACAATTATCAGTGTGTGCATATTTATATACAGTAAACACATGTATGTATGTATATACTCACACAATAATCAGTGTATGCATGTAAATTAAACAATAAGTATATTATCTGTATATTTAGATGCCTGACAGTTTAGTTGAATCTGATGAAAATTAACAAAACACAGGCACCGTGAGGTGATTTGGTGACCAGGTCATGTCAATAAGGTAAGATATAGTATGTATCAGCTACCATGATTAGTCGCTTAAGCTGACTTGACCAATCAGTAGTTTAACTGAGGTCAATTACATAATACTCAAAATTATGTAATTATGGGAGCACAGTCCTGGGAGGTGGCTTGAAGACAAACATAGGGCCAAATTTTCTTCTGGTGTAATCCTGGTGGAGCTGTTGGAAACCTGCTGAGAATAAGCGTGTCCTATTAGGACACAAGAGCTGTGTACTTGCTCAGTGGCAGTCATTCCATTCACCCCTCTGGAGGACACCGATTTATCCTCCTGATCTTTCAGGGGGTTTACAGGAGGATTTTTGTGAAGCTCAGGACAGATATTATCCAATTTACCTGTTGCACCTGGATCCATAGTCCTTAAGGGCAAGTACCATAGTTTCATTACTGCAGTAGCAAACCTTGCAGGACTACGCAGCACCCACTAAAGGTGGCACAGTCCCCTCTCTGTCACTGGATCCTACTGCAAAGGACAACTTTGGTAGCCAGGCTGCTAAAAAGAAAAAGCTGTGTAATTCTTTCCAGGAAGTGTCTTTTTGTCATTCTGCCTTCTAGGCACAGAATCCACCCTAGAATCTACCACACTGTGTCCTCTTACAGATGTTCTGCTCAGAGGATGCTTAACACTGAGTTGATAGCAAGACAAGTAATGAAAATACCAGTATTTATCAGCTTCTTGTAGTCTGTTTCAGTTTTGTTTAAGATGTCAGCTCTTCTGTCAGGAAAAACATCTTTTTCCTTGGTATGCTTAAGACCTATTAACAGCAAATTGACCAAGAAGTCTTCAGGACACACTATCTGTATATATGTCCATACTTTGTTCCCCCGTAGATCCTAGTCGTAGGTTTAAAAATAACATAACTAAACCATTGTCTTGCTAATTAAATCCACATGTGGACCCATGCTATATATATTCCATTTCAACTGGCTATTTTATCACTTTCTGAACTATGCCTACAAAAAAGGTTTTGTGCTAGATTAGTACAGATTAAGCAGATAAGGGTCTAGATGTGCGTGGGCAGTGTATGTGATACAAGGATGTGGATGGATAAATATGCACATATTTTTCCTTTGAATTGGATTATTTGCAAATCACTTTCCTAAATTCTCCTTCCTGTCCATTAATGAAAATCATTAATTGATTAATCTATATCTGGCCTACAAGGAAAAAGCAGGGGGTAGAAAAATTTCAGGAGCTTACTCTTAGTATAAAAAAGGATGAAGTGTACACATGGGCAAGAAACTCAGCTGGGCAAGGGAGTTTTGCAGGTAGATTGTATAAATCAGGGAACTTGTAAGTGGGAGAAAACCACGCAGTGAAAAACTGTGGAGACAGAAATAGGAGTGTTGAATCAATTACGTGAAGCAGGATATAATTAATGAATTTGAAGACGATAGGAGACAAGCAAGCAAGGCAATTACCAGCTTTGTTTCACACATGCCACAGTGGGAGAACATGACTGTTAGTAAATCTGAAAATGAGGAGGCTACAGTCACCAGGAGAGAAAGTGCTAGGGTTTGGGCAACTTTTCTGTCTGAAAAGACAGTTAAAAAAAAATTCCTAGAGATAAAAATTATTCCGCAAAACCAAGTCATAGTTCCCTTGCAGCATTCATAAATAGCCTAAAATCTTGTTTACAGTTGTAATTTCTATTTGATGGAGTTATTGTCTAAGTGATTAGTAACTCCTTTCAGTTCAGAGACATTTAAATTTAGCAGCAGGAAAAAGAAGTTTGTTGAGTGTGGAATCCACCCCTGCTGCTCCAAAACAATCAGAAACAGGAAGAAGTAATCAAAAGGCAGTTTTAATGAGTTATAGAGCTATTGTTTACTGGGGAGGGCTGAAAGCCCGAAGACCAAGCCTGGAAGACCTCTGTGACCCTGCACTGCCTCTCGGTGGCAAAGTATTTGCTTGAAATTACGTCAAAACAACACAATGTATGTGCCCGAAGGCCAAGGCGGGGGACCGGGGCGGGGGACCAGGGGGGGGAGGACACGACACGCATGCTGAGAAGAATAGTAGAAATTCCCTGAGTGTCTATATTGAAGGCTTTCCTTGAATAACAAGGCAATAAACAGCAGCTGTATTTGTACATTCAAGCTAACATAGGCAGTGTTTCCCTCAGCGGTGCAAAGGAGAAGGCTCTATCTGCCAGACAGCCCAAGAAACAGCTGCAAGCCTTTGCTCCACAGCCACCATGCATGGGGGAGCTGCAGGGCTGATTCTGCTGGGGCACAAGGCTGAAGGGCGCAAGCGCCCACGGGCAGAGCGGGCTGCCAGTGCCTGTGCAAGGCCCAAGGCCCTCCGTGGCCAGCAGTCCTAGGGTAAAGAGATGCTGCCATCGTCTCATGAGGCTGTCAAAGTGAAAGCTTCACAGGGCGATGAGGAAGCTCTTCTGGAGAGGGCCTGAAAACAGGAAGCTAATTTTTCCAAGGAAACAATTATACAGAAGTGCTGGGTTTTTGAGGAAGGAGACTTTTGTTGCTTTCCCAGAACTCTCCCTGAGGTAAAAAAGCACATGAACTTAGTGCTCAATAGCAACAGCACAATTTTACTGTGGTGCTCACCAGCAGTTGTTTAATCAGTAGCATGTTTCTGAAAGTAGCCTGCTGCACTTGCCTGGTCAGAGAAAGATAGCATCCCTCTCCGCCTGTCCCTGGTGACTTCTCGGGTGGAAAAATCTCTGCCAAAATGCTTGTGCAAGTCACGTTCCAGGGAATGGTTACAGACGTCACCAGCCTTCCCAAAAGCATCTGAGCAGGAGGAAGTCAACAGGTATAAAAATAAGCAAAAAGATGAAAGTTTCCCAGGGAAAACTGGCACATTAAAATGAACAGCAGACCTTCCCCTGGTGAAATAGCAATGAGCTCTGTGAACCGCTCAGACAGCGGTGACAGGGTGCAACATGTAGGCTTAAGTTACGTAATGTGGCAGATGACCTGCTCAGCCACACACAGCATGACCTGGAGAACTGGTTTACCTGTCCGTCAAAGTAACATTCCCAAAGCAACAATCCCACTGGGGTACCAGCCAGATCCTTGGGAAAAGTACAGTAAGTGTGGTGGTCATGAGCTAGCTTGCCTATCTAGGCATTCATCTCCTGTCTTTCATAAATTGTACTCATACCAGTTGGTGGCACCATGCACAGCTTTGCAGCATCCCAAGAGATTCTTCTGGAAGCTGGGAAGGGGCACGTTTTGCCCACCGTGGAGCTAGACAAGGAGACACACAGCAGCTTCCAGGTCCCCATGCAAATTTTGGTTCTTCCAATACTGAGCTAAAAAGCAAGCTTTCCCTTTGCACATCACACCCTGACCAGCACGATGCCACTAACAACCCTTAAATTTTGTCATTATTGCCTCAAATAACCAACTGAAGAAGAGAGATGAGAGTCAGTTGCCCTACAGGTAAAAGAAAATGCTATTTGACACAGTACTCAATGTTTAGCACACATTAAAATTGCTTTTGCTTTGTATATCTGTTGCACCAGACAAACTGTCAAGCCAGACCAATCATTTTTATTTCACCAACACCTACTACACTATGAACAGGTTTGTTAAGCCCCTAGATTTTATATCACTTTTACCTTTGTTAAAATTCCAAATAGCCATGTTTTATTTGCACAATATCACTTAATCGGGCATATAGCCTTCCAGGGAAATGTAAAACAATTGCATTGTCTAAAGTCATATAATATTGTATTCATTCATATCACTCCACCAAGAAGCCAAAATATTTTAATTAGTTAGAATATGTAAAGTCAGGCTGCAAGTAAGAATTTAAAAGCAGAAAACATAAAGACACTTTCAAAGTGGCCACTAAAATTCAGATTTTTAAGCTTTTTGCAAGGCCCATCGAAGATTTTTAGCCCATTAACATCCACAGCACCTACAGCTGCCACTAGAGCTGTAAACAGTCAGCATATATGCTGGTCAAGTTCAAATGAGCCGAGGCTGGCCTGCACAAAATTAAAGCATTCAGGCCCACTGACTGCATCTGAAAATTTCATACACATTCCATAATATATGCTTCTACATTTACATGCACGCACCTGATTTTCTAGAACATGTGCAGTCATGAGCAGCACTAAGACCTACTACAGTTTTGCACGGCTATAATTAGCATGTGTAAGTGTAGTTCCATTTGGTTTATCTGTACCACAGATATTAAGCAAAGCTCACCCTGATGTCACACATGTGTCTAAATAAGACCCAAGATGTTTGTGACAAGTTACTCTGTTAGAAGTATAGTCTATAATAAGTGCAATATAAATGAGTTAGTACTACACAGTTTCTAAGCTTTTACCATGCTGGTAACTTTAGGTCCATTTCTGAATTTAGAATCAGATTATGCATTTGCACAGACATACCAATACCTGTATGCACATCATGTTTACATACATAAACAGAACCCTAATTACAGCCGTTCTTAATATTTTTGGCACTTATTCTTCCAAACCATAAGACCTCTCAAGCACTCATTCAGCTGTCAATCTGGAAAATGCTAGCATGTCTCAAAATGTTATTTACAAATGAAATGCAGGTCATGAGCTTGACCTTTGGAGTAGAATAATTTATGTATATTTTTAAGCCGGCAGAAAAAATAGCTGTAGTTTCCTTTCTTGACAAAGGAAAACATGTTTTGCTTTGTCTTATATCTGTAAGCAAAACTGGATCTGGGAAAAAAAAGACATCTAGTAAAAGGCATAACTACCCCTGCCTTCCTCACTGCTCACTCTCTCCTGCAATTGTGTAAAGCAAGGAAGTAAAAGGCTGGTAGAGAGTGAAAAACATGTTTTTCTTTGAAAGTCCATCTGCAGAAATATTTATCAGCTGTTGGCAAAACACACAAAAAAATAGTATTATTTTTTTTAAAGCCAGAAACAAACAGATCCTTTTTTCACTGAAAAATTGAGAACGTTTGAAGTCCCTGCTGTGAAAAACATGTTTTTTATTTGCTGCTGTTTTTTTTTACTGCTCACTAGACTTCACTGAGGTCTTTTGCTGCTCAGATCTGCAGTACTATCCACTGTATTTTTGCCTCCTGCTCAGTCACAGTCTTCCTTCTTCATGAATGGATGTCACCAAAGCCATCCATGGACAAGAGAACCTAAAAGCCCACTCATTTATCCAGTTGCTTTAAATAATTGGCTAGTAGAATGATCAGCCAAGGATGGGTATGTGAGCAGCCCAGGCTGTGTCCACACCACTCAGAGTAGCTGGAGCAATACAACTCCTGGCAGACCGCCCTCAGAAAGGTCCCTGTTTTGGAGGATAAAGGAGCCACAGTAGGGGCGGTCTCTGTAGAATATACAGGTCCACAGTCCAGCCAAAGCCAAATCTCAAAACTTTCTCTAGTTTGAAAGACCTGGCAGGTCTCAGGGTCCAGGGTGGTCTTGCGGGTGTATAAGGACATCAGAAACTGGAAGCTAAATCCTTCTCACAGTTCTCAGTGAGTCCTAGCAATAGACCTCTTTCATCCCAGACTCTCTGGCTCCCTTCTCTCTGCAGCTTGCAGAAGGGAAAGTTGCTCCCAAAGGAAACACACTTGTTTTCTGAGTCCTTCCACACCTTCCACACCAAAAATGGACTTAAATTCTTTTCCACAAACAGGTGCCCAAGAAAGAAAAAAAAAGTAGAACAAAGTCCTTTATTTTCCCACTTCATTTCCTCAGTGTCATTACGCTGAAATAACAGCACTCCACAAGACTGTGAAGAATCCTTCATTATGGCAGGAAGAAGGACACTTCAAAAATCATTGAATCATAGAATCATTAGGGTTGGGAAAGACCTCTAAGATCATTGGGTCCAACTGTCACCCCAACACCACCGTGCCTGCTAAACCATGTCCTGAAGTGCCATAGCTACACATTTTTTGAACACCTCCAGGGATGGTGACTCCACCACTTCCCTGAGCAGCCTGTTCCAGTGCTTGACCACTCTTTCAGTAAAGAAATTTTTCCTAATATCCAATCTAAACCTTCCCTGACGCAGCTTGAGGCCATTTCCTCTCATCCTATCGCTAGTTACTTGGGAGAAGAGACAAACACCTGCCTCACTACAACCCCCTTTCAGGTAGCTGTAGAGAGCGATAAGGTCTCCCCTCAGCCTCCTCTTCTCCAAATTAAACAACCACAGTTCCCTCAGCTGCTCCTCATAAGACTTGTTTTCCAGGCCCTTCACCAGCTTCGTTGCTCTTCTCTGGACACGCTCCAGCAACTCAGTGTCCTTCTTGTAGTGAGGGGCCCAAAACTGAACACAGTACTCCAGGTGCGGCCTCACCATTGCTGAGTACAAGGGCAAGATCACTTCCCTGCTCCTGCTGCCCACACCATTCCTGGTACAAACCAGGATGCCGTTGGCCTTCTTGGCCATCTGGGCACACTACTGGCTCATGTTCAGCTGGCTATCGATCAACACTCCCAGGTCCTTTTCTGCCAGGCAGCTCTCTAGCCCCTCTTCCCCCAGCCTATAGTGTTGCATGGGGTTGTCGTGACCAAAGTGCAGGACCTGGCACTTGGCCTTCTTAACCTCATACAGTTGACCTTGGCCCATCGATCCAGCCTGTCCAGATCCCTATGCAGAGCCTTCCTACCCTAGAGCAGATCGAGATTCCCACCGAATTTCATGTTGTCTGCTAACCTACTGAGGGAGGACTCAATCCCCTCATCCAGATCATTCATTAAGATATTAAACAACACTGGCCCCAAAACTGAGCCCTGGGGAACACTGCTCATGACCGGCTGCCAACTGGATTTAACTCCATTCACCACAACACTCTGGGCTTGGCCATCCAGTGAGTTTTTTACCCAGCGAAGAGTAAACATGTCTAAGCCATGAGCCGCTAGCTTCTGCAGGAGAATGCTGTGGGAGACAGTATCAAAGGCCTTACTAAAGTCCAGGTAGATAACATCCACAGCCTTTCCCTCATCCACTAGGCAGGTCATCCGGTCATAGAAGGAGATCAGGTTGGTCAAGTAGGACCTGCCTTTCACGAACCCATACTGGCTGGGTCTGAGAGATGCAAAAATGTCCCAGAACTAGCATGACTTGAATTCTAATGGCTTCAGTAAAGAACTGTGGAGAGCACAGCAAGAAATTTAAAGAGGCCACTGTATCTGTATTGTAATATGGAAATGATGGGCTGAAACCACCCTGATACACAGCTGGCTCCATCACTGTTGCCCTAACCAAGACACACAAAAAACATCCTCAGATTGACAATGAAAAGAGTCTGGCTCAGCCAAGCTGGAGGAAATCAAAGGTGTCCTGGAGTGATGGAAACCCAGGTAAAATATTGTCGAAGTTCCTGAAAGAAAAACCAAACTAAACCCAATATCCTGATTTTAGGAATGCAAAGTATTTTTAACCGCATTGAGACTATACGAGCTAGTGAGTGCTCCACAGCTCTGAACAAACAGTCTGAAACATGATGCAGGACAGGAACATTTGGGAACACACCAGACTCTCCTGGTTACATGCTCTGAGAAGTGATAGAGACAATGATGACACTGTCTCCATTATTAGAATCAATTACATTAATGGATGTATGAGAAGAGGGATTAGGGAGAGGCCAGCTGCTTCACAGGCATACGAATAATGAGGTGTTAGTGTGTCATATCTGTCCTTATAAATCAAAACACTTAAGAAAATTAAATAGCTTTAAACAACATCACTTGATTAAAATGTGTCCCACTTTTTCTCTGCTTGGATTAAAAGTGGACTCTCAGATCTCTGACCCAGCTTTAGAGGTATCATAAATACTACCACCCAGAAGATATAATTATTGTGTGTCTTGTCACTTCAGTCCTCCATATTGAAATCCCCTCAGCTGAACTTTCCTCCTCTCCTGTTGATACCTTGTCACCGAAGATCTGAGTCTGGGACTGGCATGTAGACAAGAGAGAAGGAAACCAAGTGTGCGAAAAGTTGCAGTATGAGTCCACTCTTCATCAGACGGTAAGGAATTCATAAAGTTTTTTATTTAACAGCCCAGCTGCAGGGAAGATCTTTAAAAGGCAACCATGCCATATATTTATGAGAAACCAAGTTTCATTAATTCCAGGGCTCAATACTTCTGAAAGTACTACCAAAAAGTGAGCAGAAGCTACTCTTGCTCTACTTTGACAAAATAGTTGTACAGACACTTTCTTGTTTTCTGTACACCTTCCCCCAGGAATGTCTAAAACTGTTCAAATTCTATAACTGGGGACTGATTCATTCAGGAACAGTATTTATGTGGCAGTTGTGCCTATAGAACAAAGAAGTGTTCCAAAGAAGTGAGACACTCAAATACCTTCTGCAGAGAAAACCTGGTGAAGTCTGACCCTACTATCAAAATTAAGAATGAAAGGGACCTTTACATCCTTGAACAGCTGCAATGACTTAGAAATGTTTGCTGGAGGCAAAGCCATGCCAGGCAGAAGAGAGAGATCTCAGTGCTGATGCTCTAGATAAGGAGCACACCTGAGTGCATTGGCTCTATAAGGCTTTCATGCACGCTGTGTTGCTTATCCAGCAAAATATGATCTCTTGATCATTGGTGAGGCTTCTCACCATACATACCCGCACCCAATAGCAAGCTTGAAAAAGTTAATTGCCTGGTTCAGTGAGAAGTGAGTCAGCATTGCAGGAATGCCTCACACCCTTCCTCACACGTACTTCCATTTGAAGCACATTGACGTGCACTGCAGCCAGGCCATGGAATAACACTCCAGAAGCTGGAAAGCACTTGGCCTGCTCTAGACATGGAAGAATGGGAAAAAATGGTCTTGGCTACCTACAAGAGAGACAGAAGAAACAAGGAGGGAGATGCTCAAGATAAGAAATTTTTGGCATTTCAGAACTTCTGCATCCCAGTTCTGGCTCCCAGCAGAGCTGGCTCCAGGGGACAGATACATCACTTTATCCTACAATCCAGGCCATTGTGAAAAATGCTTCTATATTCTGATTACACCTCTCCTTGTGCAGCGTAACATCAACTTTTAAGAGCTAGCTTTAGGGTTTTTTCCCCCAAAAAACAAGTCACAAAAACAGTGATGAACTGGAAACACTGTAGCAGTAATCTTGCGTTTCATTATATTCTTCTTACTTTATAACTCGGCTAAAACAATAAAAGGCACATCCAGATTGTATTTATCTTAAAACATACTGTTTCTTCACCTAATCTGATGAGGGGAATAAAGATGAGCTTGTCCGCTTTATGACACAGATAGGTCAATCTATCAAAATAAATTGCTTCTCTCAGCAAACTTTGCTTCTCCCTTTAAAAGTCAGTTGCAGTGAAAGGACATGCTTCTGTGTGTATGAAAATCACAGGAAACTTAATGAGAAACCCTTCTGCTGTAAGGCCTCTCTACCCACTACTGGCAAAGGCATTCAGGTGGCCTGGTTTACAGCGGACATAAGCCACAAGTACACAACAGCTTCCCCTTGTGATCATTCATACATAGCAGACTGCTGTAGGTACAGACATATGCGAAATAATTAGCCTCGATTTTGAAGGCAACCTTTCTAGGATCAACAGCATAGCTTGCTGGCAGGAAATCGGATAGTCTGAGGGGATCCTCCCCTGTAGCACTCAGGAAGTATTTGATGAGAAAGGAGCGGAATGCAAAGGAAAGGATAACTTCTGAATGTTGCTGTGTCCTACTGCTCTATTTCCTTAAGCCTGAACACCAGGAAAAATACTCAGACATCCAAATGGCTCAGTTTTATGGGTGGAGCAGACAGGGACAGCACTGTGGCTTCACAATTGCTGTGAAAAGGTAATCAGGTAGGTAGAATTTATGTCCAAAACCAAAAATAAGAACAACGATTTCTGACTGTTTACCATTTTCAGCTATTGTATTTGCTTTTATTCTGTGAGGCGCACTTTAACCCCCTATCAGATACAGCCAACCTGCATGCTCTTTTGGAAGAACCCACCAAATTTGAACTTTAGAGCCAAATTTTTGACTGTCTGTGCAAATACAGAATTACAGAAGTTAATATTCATTTCATCTAAGCTCCTCTGGCTCTGCTAGCAATGGTCCGTCAATGATGTAAACTGCCAATTATAAGCATGTGTGTAGTTTTCTCCAGGACTACAAAGGACTGCATTCTAACTACAGGTGATTTTCTGAAAGCTCTACTTCAGACTTCTCAACGAGGCCTGACCATAAGTGGGAAACTCCTCAATAAGCAAAGCATGAGATGTCAATATTTTTCAGTCATACAATACTTGTAGGCTATAACAAGTAGCCATTTAAAAAAAAAATAAAGGACTAAATAATATTAAGATACACCATGCAAAAAACCTGAAAGGGTGACAATGTTGCCATGTTCAGTCACCTCTCCAATGCAAATGTGGAAGGACAATATTGCAAAATCATGTTCCAGAGGTTGCTGACACAGGACCAATATGTAGTCATGAAGGTGAAAGGCACTTATAAATGCTTCCAATTGATAGGACGATCATCTGCTAATTAACTTCCAGACTGTTTAATGAGGCAGCAGCATGGGCACAGAGGGGTGGGAGCAGTGGTGCACAGAGAGGCACTTTCCAGCCTTCAGAGTAGATTATGGCTTGAATTATGACCTCCCACTGTATCCGTTATGGCACCCCAGTGGTTAATAGGAGCCTTCTTTGTCCAGGGGTTGCTGCGGAGACGGTTCCTGTACCTCAGGAAGCAGGGAGAAGAGAAGTTTCCTGTTTTGAAGAAGGTTTAAGGACTATTTTGCTCCAATCAGGCAGCAGATGCCCAGGCAGGAAATGGAGAACACAGCTGCCAGCCCCACTCCGGGTCAGCGGCTGTGCTAATCAATGCAGCCAAGGTTCACCATAGCCAAAAAGGCCCCAGTGATAAGTGGGCTGCAGAGCTAAGGGGAGCACTTGGGGTGGAAGGTGCCTGCAGCGAGACTGACACTGGAGCGAGACCAAAACAAATCCAAATACTGAGAGGAAATGGGCGTTTGGCTTCCTCCCTGTATGTACCTCTCACACAGCACATTGCACCCGGTATACAGCCCTGATAAAAATGAGGTGTGTAACTAATTGTTGCAGTTCAAAACAATGCCCAGAGGTAGCAATAGTTATTGTTGCCGTAACCTTTTCTCTCGTTGATGATTTGCTGCTGAGGGAGACTTGCATGTATTGGGGGCGTCAAATGCACGGTCCCGTCAAAACGCAGGAAACCAGTCAAAATTTCTCCAGCTGGGTGGGTTTCTTTTTCCCCTTTTCCATATGAAATTTAGCAAGATTGTTTGCTGACCTCCAGGAGTGAAATTCAGATCTGGCCCCAGTGAAGCTAGAGCTGCTGCTGATTTTGTTTATGCCAAGTCTCAGCCTTTTTGACTCAGTGCCCAATTTTTCTTTCACTGACATCACTTTTATACCTGCATAACGTTTGACCCTCAATGGCATTGCTCCTCACTTACACTTGCTCACTTTGAATGATATCTGAAGCACCCATCTGCTGTCCTTCAGATCCCAGCTCACAATTTGATTCTCTGTGATTTTACTTCCTCTGGTGCTTTATGTAATAGACACTATCTGAGAGGATGTGAGAGTCTGGAGTAAAACAAGACTAACTGCAGTGAGTAAATCCATAGAAGTGTATTTTCAGCTACTTCTTTGTTTGCTGCCTGAAGAGCTCTACTGATATTTTGCAAATATGGGCACCAAGTGCTTTGGAGTGCACGATTGTCACATTCCATTAAGTAAAGATAAACATGTTTCTGGACACATACTTGCCCAAGCTAAGTTCAGAGAATCACAGAATCACAGAATGGTAGGGGTTGGAAGGGACCTCTGTGGATCATCTAGTCCAACCCCCCTGCCAAAGCAGGGTCACCTAGAGCACGTTGCACAGGATTATGTCCAGGCGGGTCTTGAATATCTCCAGAGAAGGAGAATCCACAACCACTCTGGGCAGCCTGTTCCGGTGCTCTGTCACCCTCAAAGTAAAGAAGTTCTTCCTAATGTTCAGATGGAACTTCCTATGCTTCAGTTTGTGCCCGTTGCCCCTTGTCCTGTCACTGGGCACCACTGAAAAGATGCTGGCCCCATCCCCTTGACACCTATCCTTAAGATATTTATAAGCATTTATTAGGTCCCCTCTCAGCCTTCTCTTCTTCAGGCTGAACAAGCCCAGCTCCCTCAGCCTCTCCTCGTAGGAG
>Ga0065711_1029178_pt1 | contig 37266 bp, 24 predicted proteins | sample Hoacrofraction12_FD_59098 | JGI IMG/M metagenome (GOLD analysis project Ga0065711, IMG submission 59098) | Hoatzin crop microbial communities from Cojedes, Venezuela - Epithelial fraction 12 v2 (version 2) | ecosystem: Host-associated > Birds > Digestive system > Esophagus > Crop | place...
CGCCGCCGCAGCGCCCTGAGCTGAGCTGCTCCGTGGGGGGCTCCCGCCTCACGCGCCGGGCGCCTGCGCAGTCGGGCCTCGCTTCGACGCCCGGGGCGAGCTGTCCCCGGCGGGGCCGCGCGGCCGCCGCGGAGTTTCCCCTCTGGCGGTCAGACCGGCCGGTGGTCGCTGTGATTTCTGAGGGAATCGCTACGTGTCCCGGCACGGAGGCGCTGGAGGGCACAGAATCCAGGTTTTTCAGCAAGGGCGGGCGGCAAAGGCGCGGGCCTGGTTTTCCAGAGGTAGGAAGGGCTCCCGGTTTTAACGGAGTTCTGCGGGTGGATGCGGAGTTCCCCTGGATGTCAGAGGTGAGGGCAGCCAAAGCCAGTGGATATTTGAGAATATTTGGTCCCGTTTTCTAGATTCTCACTGCCGTTTGTGAGCTAAGGAAATTCCACAAGGGAGTATCAAACTGGGCTTAGGAAACCACTGGCTGCACAGGAATGAGTTAATTTTCTTGAAGAAACAAGCGACAGATTGACAGTAAGGTTACGCTGTCAATAAAAACAAAAAACCCCCCCAAAAGTTAGAACTAGTTTAACATTTTTCTTAGTTGTCACCAATTTTCATCAGCAGAAATACTGGCGGTTCTTCAAACAAGTAGAATGGCCTAAATCTTAAAAAAAAAGAGCTTAACAAATCAGCACCAACAACAATTCTTGTGTGTTACTGTCACCCCACCCTCTTTTATTGATTATCTGTGATGCTATAATTGGGTTTTTGAAGGGGCAATCCATCACTGACAGTGAAATAATCTAGCAAGTAGAGCATCATATCAAGATAACCTTTTGGCTGTGAGTTGGGGTTTTTTCCCCCTTAGATCCTGCCTCTAGAATTATAGTGTCCTCCAAAATCAGGCACTTGCTGTGACCCTTCTGTAACTGGTAGATGCTCAAGATTGCCCAGCTCTGCCTAAATCATGCAGACTGTATGATGTAATCTGTTTCCCCACATGCATCATCAGTCGTGAGAATAGCCCCAGTTCCACATACTACTTTGTGTGCTACCAGTTCACATTCAAACAAGGTAATTCGAATGAATCTGTGTTGACCGCTCTATTTCTGTACCTGCACATAGATATTCAGCAACATCAATATTCACTTTCAGTTCCTCGTTAAATGAACTGAACTGTGAATACCAGGCGTCAGTTGCATAGCTTTCAGTGGTTTGTATCTTTAGCGCAGCAGGCGATCTTTTCCCTGGCTAGTCAAAAGCTGCAGAGAACTCATGCACATGAAGTGAATTCCTTTGTGCCTCCAGTCTTACGTTTTTCAGCTTCCTTTTTACTCCTCTCCGGCCATTTGATGGGGCCATCTCAGCAAGCATGCATGGATTTTTCACATTAGCTAATTTGAGGTATCCAAACTTTTCCTTTAGCGTATGTTTTCAGCTGTCCCACACTGACGTGCGTAGTCAACTACCGAGTATCACAGAATCATAGATTATCTCAGGTTGGAAGGGACCCATAAGGATCATCGAGTCCAAATCCCTGGTCCTCACAAGACTACCTAAAATTAAACCGTATGACCAAGAGTGTGGTCCAGACTCTCCTTGAACTCTGACAGGCTTGGTGCCGTGACCACCTCCCTGGCGAGCCTGTTCCAGTGACAAACCACCCTCTCAGTGAAGAACCTTTTCCCAATGTCCAGTCTGAATTTCCCCTGACACAGCTTCGTTCCTATCGCTGATCGCTGGAGAGGGGAGATCAGCACCTCCCGTTCCGCTGTCCCCCTTGAGGAAGTTGTAGGCTGCAATGAGGTCACACCTCAGTGTTCTCTGCTCCAAGCTGAACAAACCAAGTGACCTCAGCTATTCTTTGGAAGTCCTGCCCTCGAGGCCTTTCACCATCTTGGTCGCCCTTCTCTGGACACGCTCTAATAGTTTGATGTCCTTTGTATATTGAGGTGCCCAAACCTGCACACAGTTCTTGAGGTGGGGCCGCACCAGTGCAGAGTGGGACAACCACCTCCCCCGACCAGCCAGCTATGCTCTGCTTGATGCACCCCAGGAAGCGGTTGGCCCTCTTGGCTGCCGGGGCATGCTATTGACACGTACTCAATTTGCCATCAACCCAAACCAATAGACACAAAGACCTGCCATCAGCCCAAACCAACCAGTAGAGCAATAGGTCCTCATTTGTCAAGATCAAAGTACAAATCTCAGGCAGAGTAAGAAGCATCTGGACAACCTGCAGTACTGTAGAAATGAGTTTGCCATACCCTCAACTATTTAACTCAAACAGAACAAGTATTTCTATTGCTTGGATTTTCTTTAGAAAACAGACAATACTATCAGTAGCTGCGGATGGAAATTTTTTCAGTTTCAAAATAGTCTTCTGAATTTTGCTGCTTTATATCAGACAACATCACTCATTGCTTGGAATGTAATTCCTTTTCCAAGGAATTGGATATGATCTATGGCATAAACAAATGATTCTGAATTAGGATTAAACAGCATTTTAATTAGTTGTATTAATCTCATGAGTTTGTTTAACTTTTTTAAGTTTTAAAAATATATTTCATTTCAGGGTTAGAAGGGGCTGGGATCTGAGCTAGTTATGACGTGGATTGATTTGACTGAGGGCATGATTTTTTTAAACCAAAATACTGTTATAGGATCATAGAATTGTTTGGGTTGGAAGGGACCTTAAAGACCATCTAGTTCCAACCCCCCTGCCACGGGCAGGGACACCTTCCACTGGACGAGGTTGCTCAAAGCCCCATCCAACCTGGCCTTGGACACTTCCAGGGAAGGGGCAGCCACAGCTTCTCTGGGCAGCCTGTCTCAGTGCCTCACCACCCTCATAGTAAAGAATTTATTCCTTATATCTAATCTAAATCTGCCCTCTTTTAGGGTAGCTTAAAGCCATTACCCTTGTCCTGTCCTGTTGCTGTTCTTAATGTGAATACACTTTTGCTGTTATAAGGACATTTGTATTGGTATGGTTCATACACTTGCCCTAAATGGGAGCCTGTATATATGATGTATTAAGTGTATGTGCATTAGTAGAATCATACCTACACCAGAAGGGTATACTGATATTAGTATATAAATATGTTTTCGTAAAGCTGTACAACTTTTATAGATACCCTGGCCTACACTTCAACTCATTTATGTACACAAATGAAGTATCAACATGGGAAAAAAAAACAATCAAAAGCTATCTTGAAAAGCAGAGAAAGAGATGGGATTTTGATTTCCTAGTAATTGTTTTGTGAAAAATAATCAATCTGCTAGTAGATAGTGTAGTCTGAGTTACAGTGTTTTCATTACAAATTAAATTGGTGTTGCCCCGCAGAAAAAAGCTCGGGGCGAAGACCACAGTATCAGTGCAGCAGCATGGTATAAATAAAACAAAAACTTCTGACCTCCTAAAAAGCAAAGAAACAAAAGCAAAAAAACCCCAAAAAACAAACCCCAAACATCTCATTTTCTTAATAAGCAGATGTATGGAAAAAAGGAGCAGTTTCCTGCGTTTTCAAGCTATGTTCTTATGGTAAGTCATAGTTAATATTCCCATCCCTCCTCTACACGCCAGACACTCTTAGTGCAGCTAGTGCATGTGTTTATGTTTAGAAGTGTGAAAGGAGACTTGCTTAAATGTGATGAGCTGCTTGTAGATGGCACTTTGTGTCTGTACAGTTGCTTTCCACTGTACAGCCTTTAGTATATGTCCCCTACATGTAGTCTGTTGTACCCTAGGCCGAAACTCTTTACTGTCATGCACTTTCTTTTGCCTGCTGCTGTGTCTTGTACTCTTCTAGGTTTGATTCACATTGAATTTATTTCAAGAGAAATATTTAAAAGAAAATACATGAAGTATTCTTCTGGAGAGCGGGGGAGAAAGCAGGGTTGCTTGGCTAGGTCAGCCTCAATGGCTGTCAAACCCAGTCTCTCTAAGCTTAAAGGGTATTGATGGAATATTGACAGACCAGTCATCATTCCAGTGGAAGGAATGCTTGCTACTCAATTGAGTACAGCACTACAGTTAATTTAAATGTCTCATTAATCAATCTTTCTCACAATCTGTTCTGCAATACTTGTGCCATAACATCTGAACTATGTTACTATGACATTTAATTTCTCTCTTCAGTATGCATCTAAAGGGCTACCATTAATCCCATATTAAAGATCAGAAACTGAAGCCCTGATATTTTTGACTGTCTATGGCTTTACACTGATGAGAAAAATTTTAGATGGTTATTTTGCGTGTTCATTCTTGAAGATTTCCTTCATAAACTGGTTGGCAGTTGCTGTTTTGGGAAGTGTGGCAAAATAATTTTGAAGACAATGGTGGTCAAAATGAACACAAGATAGGGACTGCAGGCTTACATGCGTCGCTTTCCAGAGTATAGTCTAGAAGCAAGATTTTAAGGTTTGTGGTATGGTACATTGGAAAAGTTGTAGCACCTGAGAAGAGTAATCCAAGAAGTCTTGGGCAACTCTGCAAGAAATGCTAAGCGCAGGGGTATAGCTAATGTCTCTCTTCCCCACAGAGTTCAAAGTTTTATGCGGCCTCTTCAAGGTGCTTAGCAGAATGCCCATTCTCTCTCCCAGATTAATATCCAAAGACAATCTTTTCTCAAATATAAATGAACTCTGTGGCTTCTGTTAACTTCATTGCTCCTTTTTCTACTCTATAAATTTGTGAAAAGACACCAACACTTTGGATCTGCATGCAACTTTTTTCTTTGGTGGAAATAAACAATTACCTTTTCCCCTATTCTCAGAAACTTCATTAGCTCTGAGTATTTTTCCCTTTTTCTTCAGGGCAGTCAACTGTGATTCCCACGTGAATTTTAGCTATAATTTCTAAACTGTTTTTATTCTGAGCAATAAACCTCCTTTTTAACATTTTTATTCCTTTCCAGGCTTGAACATTTTACTTAGTGTGTAAGTGAACTGAAAAACCTTTTTTCTTAGGCCATCAGAACCCATTCCGGGATTTGAAAGGATAACAATTTTGAGGGATATCACACTCTTTTTTAGGCCTGCAATAGCTTTTTTTTTCCCCTGACAATTCAATATTAGCATTCTTGCATCCATATTGGTCTTGTTTTTGATGAATTCCATACACTCATGGGACATTCATCACCCAGTATCAACATGACAGATTGAGTATGATTAAATCAAAGAAGAAAACAAACAAAAATTAGGAAAAGTCCTACTGTAAACAGCTCTGCAGATTCTTTATTGTACTGTTGATTTTAAGCAGGTCTCATTGATTTTGATGGGGAGTTTGGTTAAAAATCAATAGCATGCCATGGTGTCCTGATTGTACCTTAAGATTTGTGCAAAGACAATAAAAGGACTTTATGTGAGGGAGGGACTTTTTACTAGTACCATTACTATGAGAGTTAATGGGCTGTATTCTGATCACTGTCGCTTCTGAGTAAGTTTTCCTTTGACACATCATGCACATAGAGAGCAGGCTGTACGCATGTAATCCATACCTGTCTTCATGCAGGAGTGAACGGTTTTCCACATCTTCCTGGCATCAGGATTGATTTCTGCATATACAGAGAAACTTGGGAGAACTGGAAGGATATAAGCAAGACACAGTTTAGGTAAGGGATAGGGGAAACAGCACTCACTTAGGCCTCATTTTTTAACAGGTTTGGAGATGCAGAACACCTAATACCCTTTAGCTATTGCCTTCGATTTGGGTGGTCTGCCACAGGAACTCTGATCTGTTCTGTGAAGGCAAGCAACTCCCCATCCCAATGAAAGGGTCTCTCAGAACTATATTTTGCTAAATTCCTTGGTTTGCAGACAATTATTACCACAAATGTGCAACATCTTTTTCTTCATTGACTTCAGTGGAATGGCTTCATAGTTACACAGTGGCTTCATATTTGGCCTTAATTCTGTAGTCATGCTTTACACTCGGCTTTCCAGTTCTGTATTTGTTTTAAATGCAACAACAGATTAATTGTAAAAGAAGATGGCAGTTTTGAAAGCTTCAGTACATGTCTAAGAGATACGAAACTCACTCCATCATTCCGTCGATCCGTCCATCCGTCCGTCCGTCCGTCCATCCATCCATCCATCCATCCATCCATCCATCCGGGTAAAGCTGGCTTACTCCGGGTGAACTGTGGGATGTAGTGAGGGAGAACAGAGAAGTCCAACCATGGGCAGTAAGTGGCTTGAATGGCTGCTGCAGCTTCTGGTTACCAGTGTTTGAAGCAATTCCCACTATTCTCTTAGTCCACCCATATCATGGCCTTTTGTCATACCCAAAACTGGAAACAGAGACTGTATTCATTGACTTCTGTGGAACTGAATTGGATTTATACTGAACTTTTTTTTTTTAATCAAAGTTTCCAATAAACTTCAGAAGAACACTAAAAAATGTACAGAGTGGTTTTGCTGTTTCAAGCATATTTACCTCAGTCCTGGTTCTAGCAATGCTTCAAATAGACTTGGATACAATTTATTTGCTATTGAAGTGAGAAACTAAGTAGAGAGCAAAAAATAAATCATGCAGGTGAATGGATCTACAAACAAAGTCTTAGAATAAAATTGAAGCTAATGATCCAATCATCTCTGACTACTGGAATATGATAGAACATGAAGCATACCTTCAAGGTATGCAATCTTATGGAGCTCAGGTTGTTATAATAAAACTTAACTGACCGAATTTCCTCCTTACTTTTCATTCTATGCTTTTCCTAGCAATCCCAGAGAGATGTTTGTTAGATAGCTTTCAAATTTTTGATTCACTTAAACAGAAATAAGCTCTGAGGTTTTATAATCAATATTGCTAATTATTATGATTAACTTGGAGGCCTTGAATTTAAAATGGAAGGGTTGCAATTAGATGAAGGCATTCAAATACTTTATTCACTATAAAGAATAGGAGAATTTTTGTTAAATGTGGAGTCTTTGTATGGGTTGGCTCCATTGTAACAAATGGCTTTTAAAAACTCAAGAGTTTGTTTTCTTCCTTGTATTTGTCTGTAAATACTACAGGATAAATTCCCTCCAGATGAAGATCTAGATCTCAGAGCAAGTCAGAAATTGAATGTTTTCTCTCCCATGCAAACACACGTACATAAACAAGCCTGTGCATGCACAAAGACATACACATATGAAAACTAATACTTGCTTTTTTAGTTCATGAAATGTTTGTATCAAGAACTTGGAATTGTTAAGAACTTGAACTGTTCATGCATTTCAAGACCACTAGGTGCTGCCTATTCACTGCAGCAAACCTTACAGTCTCTTATAGTAAGTGAGAGGAAATATGTGAATTATTCATAGTGTCAAACTGAATTTGAGGCCTTTTGCTTCCCATTGTAATCTGAACAACTGAGAATAAAGCTAAAAATATAGTAGAGGGCTTATGTTGTGTAATTAGGAGAAGCATTTCCTTGGCCACTTAGTTTTGAGCCCTCAATTACTGACATGGTGAATAAAAGGTATTAACAAAATCCTGCAAAAAGCCTTTCTAATGTTTTGAGAAAGGAAAACACAAAAAGCCCTCTCATATTCTGGTCTGACTGGCATTGGAGGGATTTACTGTCAGGCGATTACTGAAAATTGAAAAATGTAATTAAGGTTCACTTAAAAGTTTCTAATCTCACTTTAGCTCTGATGCTCATTATCATCTTAAATGTGACACCTATTGTTTTTTAAATAACACGTGAAGAGCTGGGTGCTTACGGTTAACACTCAGTCCTTCCTAATATATTTCATTACCTGCTAATTCTGTACACGCAACTGCAGATCATGGACAGGCAGAAATGGAAGAAGAAAGTTTTACTGCATTGTTATAATAGAAAGAAATAATACACATCTCTAGCTTTTAACAAGCCTATCCATGATAGCTGTAAATATGCCTAAGAGTGAAATGCGAACAGCAATCACAACACGTGAGTCACCTATCCGCTGACAAGTGTAAGCTTGTGGCTGCATGAAATGGCTTGGAAACCTTTGTGATTTTGCTGTGCTTAAAAACCTCCATTCCTATCTTCTAGAAGATGGAATGGCTTGAATATAAATATGGGACAAGAAATAGAAGTAAAGGGCATGCATAATGTGTCAATATTAGCATATTATGATCAATGAAACTTACTGAAATAAAATGTGCAGTATGCAGAAAGCAGGGTTATTGCTGCTACGTGTGTTTGATACCACTGTTCGCTTTTTTAATGAAGAAGAGATGACATTTCAGTCTTCCTTTGACTCAAATAGACCATTTTTTTCAGTAGGAAGAAGAACAGAGATGTGAATCTAATGTTGAAAGGCAGACTGGGCATTATCAACAGTTTTTGCAAAGATTTAGGTAAAATATTGGAAGAGAACAATTGTTCTCTCCATGTCGTTAAAATGACCCTGAGAATGAAGCTGTACCCATGTTGTCTTCAAGGTCTGGAAAAAAATACTAATGCTTGAGTAAACAGTAAAATACAGTAAATTAGTAGCCTAGGTGAAGAGTTTAATCACTTCTGTAACATATCTGTCTATTAATATCTCATGTAAAGATTGTCTCAAGGGAATATGTAGTCAGTTGAATGCCTGAGGGAGCAGGCTTAGTGGTAAGAGCATGGGTAAGATTCCGAAGCAAAGTTTAGAAACCATAAACCCCTGCATGTTCAGCTTTTGGTTTCCCCTCTCTTTAATTGCAAGGTGCAAATTATATATCCCAGAATGATTTTGTGATCCAGAAAATGTGACACGAATCAAAACACACTACGTGTTATATTTGTCAGTGGGAAATCCCAACTCAGTTAACGCTAATGGGAGGATTTTTTTTTTTTCACCTCTAATTTCAGTACAGCAAGGCCTCATCCATCCCTGCTTTGGCTATTCTTTCACTTTAAGTGCTGGCTAAGAAGTGCAGGCTGCTACCAGTCTTGTGGAACCGGCATGACATTCCCATCCATGTTTCTAAAACCCTTGTTTTTTACAGCTACTGCCAGGTTTGGGGCCATACAATCACAGTGTTCTACACTGCAGATGTTCCCTCCTTTTGCAGAGTAAGAGACTTGGCATCAACTATTCACACTGGCAGCATTGTGTGATGTTTATACAAATGTGGTCAAAAGAAAAATTATATGTACTGGAGGTGGGAACAGTCAAGCTTGCCTGGTCCATGTAACTACTATATTGTAGTGCATGTTTTGTTTCCCAGCAGTAAAAATAAGCATGATTTGGGAAAGGCTCTAATTGTTAGCATCGTTCCCTTGTCCAGGAGATTTGCCAGAAAACAGCTTTAAATCATGTCTAGGGTACTGAAGAAGTACTGGTGGCAGAGCCTGCCCCAATGAACAGCGACCAGCTATGTGGTGTCAAAGCTTTAAATTCCAAATTCCTGAAAACCCATGAGCTATTTAATGGTGTTACTTGCAGTTACACATGGTAAGCTTGACCACAGGACCTGCTTAGTGAATGTCGCTGTCCAGACATTAGTGTGTAAATGCCAGGCTTGTGCCTGATCACGCAGTTGCCCAAGTTACAAGGTGTAGACCTTTATTTGTAGTGAAGTTGGCTTCTTTATGACAGCGATGATAAGATCACTGTAGCAAAAATCTCATATTCTGGATAGAACAGAACATTTATTCTACCTGAGAAAGGCAGAAAGGAGAATATTTGGTAGCAACTTTTCAAACGAAGTATATTTATATCAATAATTCATGTGCTGTTGAAGTTCTTCTTGAAATTGTATTAAATAACACTAATTTTCAAATTCTCTTGGAAACCTGAAGACATTCCAGTGAGGATTTCCAGCATTCTTCTAGAGAAACGAAGGAAACTTGGGTATCTACTTATTTGCTTAAATCCCATATAAATTAAAAAAACAGTTAATTTTGTTAAAAAGACAATTATAAACGTCAGCTGTCAATCAACATAATTTCGTGGAAGGTAGATCTTTCTTTCCAAACAAACTCGTCATGTTTATTTTATAGCGAACTGTGGATCTACTGGAATAAGGTGATTGTATTCATATAGTAGTGTTGAGTTTCTCCAGTGGGTTTGATATAATCCTGAAACATTCTGACTAAAAGATGTGATTCATGTGGGACAACCAGCATGCACAGCATATAGATTTAAAACTGGATTACTGAGAGGCCTTGAAATGCAACCCATACCAGGCTGACAGAGCTGGGTGTCTCCAGCAGGTTTCAAAGGGGTCATTAAAGTACTTCAACGCTGTTTTTGAAATCAGTTGTGTAGATGATGACACAGAATTTTCGCCTGGATGGTTTGAAGATGATCTAAAGATCGACCAGAAAGTAGGTAATGAATACAAGTTGTTTTACAGAGGGAACTTAGTTACCTAATTAAATGCAATTACCTAGTTCGAAGAACTGTGATTTAGAAGAGCCACATCTATAACTAGGAGTCATTACAGGGCACAGCAAAATCTGAGCCAGTGCTGAGTGCTCTTCAGCAGGGCTACTTACTCTTGGCATGTGGTTTTGGCTATGCTGTCCTTTGTATTCAAATTAACTTTTTAGGGGCCACATCAGGTGTGTCTGTATTGCATTGTGTAGGCTCGCTTACTCTCTGTCTTGGCATGTGGGTGACTCAAAGAGGAGTTGAAAGTTCACTGAAGGTAGTCATCTCAAAATTAAACATTAATGCTATGTTTTGGAAAGAAGGAGGAGGGGGAATGGGAAGTGACTTTGTCAGTACACATATCAATGGTAACACCATTACTAGAATACTGTCTTCATTTTTCATAGCTGCGCTATGAAAAGAACGTGAAGATATGGTTGAAAGATACAGAAGGGTACAAAGTAATGTCGTGATGAAGTCTGTGTTTATCTCTGCTTGGATTATTGGCATCTAACTTTTAAGCAGTTTGAAAGAAAGCAGAATGCTTTTCCACCAGTGGCCCATGTTCATAGCTTCACTTGTGTGGACTGTTCGTTACTTAATTAGTTCTGTCTGAGCTACGAGTATTCAGCATTGTTCTGAGAAGCACGTCTGTCTGCTCTCCAGTTTGTGTCCCAAAGCAGAGTTTCGCTCTAGGCAGTAGAACTAGGTGGTCATTGTAGGTCCCTTCCAAGTAAGATTCTATTCTATTCTATTCTATTCTATTCTATTCTATTCTATTCTATTCTATTCTATTCTATTCTATTCTATTCTATTCTATTCTGTTCTTCAGGGTTCACTCCATTGTTGGTCCTCTTTCCTTGTTCTTTCCCTTCCCCATTTGAATCTTAGATGGTCCTTATCATGTGACCTTCATTTTATGAAAGCATATTTCCCACCTAGAACAAATACCAGACAAGATCACTGAAGGATATTACCCAAGTCCTGCAGAGGCAATTGCATAATACTGTGCTTTTTAAAATTTAAACCTGATTTTTTTTAGAAAAGATGTTAATCATTGTGTACTATTTTAAAGACCCTCTGTAATTACCTTTTCATTTTCACTGACTTCATTGATAGCAGAGGGTGGACCGGTAATGATCTTTGGCTACACAATGCTTTTTTCCTTTCAATGAAAGGATAATAGATAATTATAGCTTATAAATGGACCAGAGAACAGTTATATACATACAGGAAAAAGTGTTAGGGTCTTACTCAAAGCTGTAGAGGGAAAACCTTCAATGCATGTAGGCATTCTGTTTAATGAAAAGACTTGTTTTTTGTTTTGCTTCCAAACACTGGTTCTTCAGAAGCTCAGTAACATTTTGCACACTGCACTATTTTGTTATTTAGCATTGTGTGAGGCTTTGCATCTTATGGAAGTGGAAATCTACCAAAATACAAAGCAGTTTCTGAATTGTTTTATTGACTCTAGTTCAGGTGGGTCTATCTTGTTCAGTTAACTACAGATTCAAAAACAGGAATTTTAAGTGCAATGTAAAATATCCCTGCCACTGGAAAACTCTTGCAATCTGCAAGCATCCCAAATGACATTTCAATATGTTTTTTTGCTACTTTTAAATATCAATTTTTTACATAAATTCAGTAACAACAGATATTACTTGAATTTAAATGATTTCCAGAATATTTAAGAAGTCTCATGGCTACAAAAAACTATATACATATTACATTATCAAAGCTAGACCACCTGCCTCCTGCTTTGATTGATACATCAGTTGTTAGTGAACAGATAAATCTGTGCTGTAAATTGTAGCTATTTGTTTGCACTCCAAATGCTTTCAATTAATTTTTTTTAAAAAAGCAAAGGGAAGTATGTCCTCTTCCCCAGTCCCTAACAGCTATTGCTATGACTCAGAAGTGCAATTTGTGATTAGGTTATTTCCATTTCAAAAGGAGCTTTGAAAAGAGTGGATACATGGAAGACGCAAAACCACCAGCGTCTTTGTGGACCACAATTTCTGAACTGCAATGGACTTTTAAAAATTATTTATTGTTAATAAGATGCACCACAAGATGGCTCTCTAACAACAAAAATAGTCACAAAATCCGGAGCTGGTTCTGAAAATAGTTGTTGAACTCTGTCTGGGACCAAGTTCACCAGCACAGACCTGTGTGCAGTGCTGCTGGAGTTGAGGAGAAACTGTTTAACCATCCTGGCAATACCAAATGAATCACGGGGGTTTTTCCGGTGTTATTTGCTGACAGGAAGAAACTAGACTATAATACCACTTGCTTAAATGTTCAACATAAATAGCCATGCCCACCTGTGACAAGTTAACAGTGTTATATGGATGCTGAGTGTGGCAGCACAAGAACTCAATGGCATTTTTAGCTGAAGAATAATTTCAGAGTAATCTACATGTGGAAAATGCACACCCAGTAGAAGTACTGACCGCAAGTTGTGTGCAGTAATAGTCTTAAACAGGTACAGCCTGGAGTGGCTACTAGGAAAGACCATCTCCCAAGAAGTACACACTGACTTTGCTAGACATGAAACACCAAGCTTTTGTATTTTTCTCCTTCATCTCATAGATTACTGTCAAAAAGCAGAACTTTCCTGCCTGTAGCAAAGGCTAAAACAAACTTCAGTTCTTTTAAAGGCAGTATCTGTTTTTTGTGGAGCCCTTGGGTGGGTCTGCACAGTCCCAGCACAGGACATTTCATGCCTTGTACACCCAAAAGAGAAAGAGACTAGTCTAACTTGACTAGTCTAGTCCAGTGGAACTCCCCTTGGAACTTCAGTGCAAATTCAACAACATGGTGGAAGAAACAGGGTCAGCATCTAAAACTGTGTCCCCCATTCTTGCTGAGCAGACCAGGACACATGGAACTGTGAGAATAAAGTCAGAAACTGTCCTTAGCTGCTCCTCATCTGTTAGTTGTGGCTGATAGCTGCAATTCAGTAATTGCCCATGTGAGCACTTATGTTCCGTGTAAGGACAAAAATCAGATTAGTTTAAATTCACCTGCTTGAATTTTCCCATAGATGGAGCAGAAGAGCCCTTTTAGTCAGTTACCAGCTCTCAGCTAAGTTACATGCTATCCAATTTATAGCAAGGCAGAATAACAGATTAGTTTCAACTATCTTCAGCAGCTTGTTAAGATAACATGTCCTGAAATGAAGTGTTCCCTTAGTCAGGCATAGCAGAGATGCGATGCTAGAATCTCTTCTTCCTTCCCTCTCAGCTGCTAGCTGCTGCCTCAGACCCAGTACCTGACTGTGGAAAAGCTTAGGCAGTAGTAATAAATCAAAGGCAGGCACAGATTTAATGTGTTAGCAGGTTTGCTGTGACTGAACTTGGGATAGAGAGCTTAGCCACAACCCATTGTTATTATGGTTCTGACAGAGACCACTTCACAGAGGCTTGAGGTGCTAGTAATGAAATATAAGAGGATTACTGTTTTGGACAGAGATTTATATCTAGTCTTCTCAGCTCTAATAAGAAATGGTCTTAAGCTGCATAAAATGGGATCTAGACTTTCCTAAAGTTTAGCGTTATTCTGAATGAGGACTTTGGTTCAGGGAAAACATTTATAAACTTCACAGATCCTGAAGTTTCTACTCTCTGAGACTCCCTAGCCCTCTCTGCAGCTCCCTGTGGAGTAGTCCAGCAGAACTACTGTGCTAAAAGGTCTGCCTTGCAGTTCTTCAGCCCTAACCCTGTCCAGGTTTCTCATAAAGGACTCTTGTTGCCTAGCTGGCCTCTTTTGTTACTGCCCTTCAGGTAAATCATCTTTCACAGGGATGAGCTAAGGTTACAGACAATGCTAGTGAAGTTCTCCTAAGTTGTTATAATGTGACCATTGTTTCATTGCCCATGTGAAATCATGGGATAGACTGTGTCTGTTGCCTGATGCCAAGTGAGATGATGTATTAGTGAAATGGCTGGATTAAACTGGAAATCACGGCTGATTCATCCCCTGCTACTCTTGTAACACCCTGATCACTCTCTTCATTGGAAGAATAACCTCCAGTTACAGTCTGTTGCAAAACTCAATCTGACGAAAGTGGCCCGTTTTAGGTGGTACTGGAACAAAGAAGGATCCCTAGATCTGTGGGATGGGCTATGTCCATTGTTACAGAATCACAAAACGGTTGAGGTCAGAAGAGACCATCTGGTTCAACCTCACTGCTCAAGCAGGGCCACCTAGAGCAGGTTGCACAAGACCATGTCCTGTCAGGCTTTGAATAGCTCCACAGACAGAGACTCCACAGCCTCTCTGGGCAACCTGCTGTGGCGTTTGATCGCCCTCACAGTAAAAAAGTGTTTGCTTGTGTTCAGATAGAATTTCATGTGGTTTAATTGTGTCCTTTGCCTCTTGTCCTGTCACTGGGCATCACTGACAGGAACCTGACTCTGTCTTCTTCACTCATTCCTATATTTATTCACTCATTCATTTATTTACATGAATTGATAAGATCCTCCTGAGCCTTCTCTTCTCCAGGATGAATAGTCCCAGCTCTCTCAGCCTTTCCTCATATGAGAGATACTGCAGTCCCTTCATCATCTTAACGGCCCTTAGCTGGACTTGCTCCAGTAAGTCCATATCTGTCTTGTACAGGGGAGCCCACAAGTGGACTCAGCACTCCAGGTGTGGTCTCGCCAGTGCTGACTACAGAGGAGGGATCACTGTACCTGCTGGCAATACTCCTCCAAATGCAGCCCAGGATACTGCTGGCCTTTTTTTTGCCACAGGGGTGCATTGCTGGCTCATGGTCAGCTTGTTATCCAGGAGGAACCCAAGGTCTTTCTTGGCAAAGCTGCTTTCCAGCCAGTTACTCCCAGCGTGTGCTGCTGCCTGGGATTATTACTCCCCATATGTGGGACTCTGCATTTCCCCTTGTTGCACTTTATGAGATTCCTCTCTGCCTCTCCTGTCAAAATCCCTCAACAGTGGCACAACCATCTGGTGTATCAGCCACTCCTTCCTGTTTTGTATTATCTGTGAACGTGATGAGGATGCACTGTCCCATAGCTGCGCCCATTAATGAGGATGTTGAACTGTATTGGACTCAGTATTGAGCCCTGTGACTTCTGCAATTAGTGACTTGCCCCCAACTGGACTTTGAGCCACAGATCACAACCCTCTGGACCTGGTCATTCAGCTAGCTTTTAATCCACCTCACTGTCCACTTTTCTAACCTGTATTTTATCAGCTTGTCTATTGTGATGTTACAGGAGTTGATGTCAAAGGCTGTACTAAAGTCAAGGTAAACAGTGTCCACTGCTCTCCCATTGTCTACCAAGCTAATTATGTCATTGTAGAAGGCTATCAGATTGGTCAGCCACGTTATCTCCTTTGTAAATCCTTGCTGGCTACTCCCCATCATTTTGTCCTTCATGTATTTGGAAATGCTTTCCAGGGAATTTTTCTTCATCACCTGCCCAGAGACTGAGGTGAGGCTGACTAGCCTGTAGTTCCTTGGATCTTTGTTGTTGCCATCTTGAAGATAGGAGTGATATTTGCTCTCTCCCAGTCTTCAGGAAATTCAGGAACCCAGTAATTATGACTATTCAAAGACAATTAAGAATGTCCTTGCAATGGTATCAGCCAGTTCCCTCATCACTCGTGGGTGCAGCCTGTCAGACCCCATGCAGTTTTGTACATCCAGTTTGTTTAAGTGCTCCCTAAACTATTCCTCCTCCACCAGAGTAAGTCTTCCTTGTCCCAGACTTTCCCTCTGGTCTCAGGCACCTATTCCTGGAGGGCGGTTTTCCTGGTAAAGACTGAGGCAAAGAAGGCATCGAGTACCTCAGCCTTCTCCATATAATTTGTCACCGGTTCCCTTGCTGCATTCATCAGCAGGCCCATGTTTTCAGTGGTCTTCCTTTTGCTGTTTATGAACTTGTAGAATCCTTTCTTGTTGTCCTTCGCATCCCTTGCCAGAAAATTCCAAGTCAGCCTTGGCTTTTCTAACTCTGTCTCTGTATGACCAGACAGACTCTATACTCTTCCTGGGATGCCTACCTTTGCTTCCACCCTTTGCACACTTATCTGTTATAGCCATGTACCTGCTGAAAATGCTTCAGCAAACATGGGGAAGAGCAAGAAAATTCTTCACTCTCCACCAGCCCTTTGCCAGACAGACTATGCTGAGTTTGTCAGCTTCTTCTCTCATTTGCGCCTACAGACTTAGGACAGTTTCCACACATAGCCACTGTCAGCAGCTACTGCTCCAGAGGAGGCAGCATCGCCCATGCATCCATGGGAAGTATTTGGGCACTGGGCTCCATTCCTGCTTACCTGGCTCAGAACTGAACTAGGCAGCATAGTGAAAATACTGCTGGACCAGCAATGCCAGCCCTCCCAGCAGCACCAGGAAGAGTGCCTCAGACTGTGAACAGAAACAATAAACTGGTGTCTCTAATGAAGATAAGATGAAAGAAAATGCACACTTGCTTTTACAGAAAACCCAGCGGAGCACTTTGCCACCAGCTGGGTCTTCTACCTAATATGTGAAGCACAAGTTGCCCAAGGGCTTCCAGGCCTCAGTTTCGCTGCAGTGGGAACAGAAGGAAGCACAGTGGCTGCAGCAGCATCTTGGGATCTGGAGCAGACTTGCTGCATTGGGCAGTGCTGTTGAGACATTACAGCCTGTCCCATGTATCTTTGGTAAATCCTAACATGGACTTTTCTGCCTACTGCTATACTGCAAGAACAATGGACTTTTCATATCCAAAGAATAAGGACAAAAAACATGATAAATGTTGCATGTGTTGTTCCATTTATTTCTGTTTAGCAATTTGTTACTGAAACTTAAAATAAGAGAGGTGGCTTGGCCAGTTGGAACATGCAATCTGCTGTATTGCACTTTGGCAAGTGATGTTTTGGGACGCACAGGACAAATTAGCATTACAGCTGTTTGTCAGAGAGATAACTGGAAAAAGCTAAATCACAGTAGAAATCTCATGACCTCATCCTAGGTTAAAATTCATAAATCTTTCAGATTTAAATGGAGGAAAAATGTCCTTTAAAAATTGTTTTGTCATTTAACTATAGAATATTAATAATAAGAACAATAGCAATGCCTTGTAAACAGAAATGCAACAGTATACTCTGTGCATGCTCAGAAGTTAGCAATTTGAGTGAATTCAGCATAAATGAAAATAAAACACAATAAATTTCATCTGTGGTGTTCACATGTATCCCTGCCATATTGTGAAATTTACAGTCTGTGACTCAAGTAATGATACTTGGAAGTCTTAAGTGATAAAGCACAAAACAGTGACTCGTAGGAAGCATAGAAATTGGATCAAGAGGGACTCAACACATAAAACCACAGTAGGGAACAACAAGGAACAAAATTATGGAGATGCCCTGACTGCTTTCAGAGACAATGTGGCGATGGGAGGGGCAGACACCTGTTTGAGAAAAATAGTCGCTTCTTAAAAAAATATGTATCTATTGACTTAGTTATCAGTGACTAATATTCTCAGGGTATTAAAGCACCAGGCAATGTATTTCATCTTGTGAGATCTGTATCATTAATGTATACATGCCCCCGATGCGATACTAGGTTATGTAGGTGCACGTGGTTTATCAAAGTGTATAATATTTTCTTAGATCTGGCCGTCTCCAGGAAGACGTCACACTGCTAATCAGCATTAAAAGAGGCAGTATTTTTCCCCCCTTCCATGTGGGGACTTTATGTTCCTGGACAGCTGACAAGGCACCAGAAACCCTTCTTTTCTCATTATTAAAGCTGAGGAGTGCCACCAGCACATGCCCGATTTTAACTGAAAGGTGTAATTCAAAGGTAATGTGAATGAAGATGTTCACTCAAGGGATACACCGAATGGACAATTTGACTTCCCAGTGCTTATGCAGCTGGACCTGTATTGGAACAAAGGCTGCCTGTACCTTCTCACATGATCGAGTCTGATCAGACATCAGAACTGATAATTTTTAGTTAGAAGTAGAAATACTGAGGGTCGGGCTGCCACCACACTGTCGAGCCATCAAACTGCATGTTCCGAGAAGATGCATGTCAGCATTAGGGTGCTCTCGAGTGAGTAGCACTGGAGTGGGCAGTGCCCTCCTGGTTTTCTCTTGCATTCATCCAGCTGGAGAAATAAAAGATTAGCCCCGAGTGAGACTGCCCATATCATTTTGAGGAATAGATACAAAAAGTCAAGAGGCTGTATCACCAAATCCCAAAGTGCATCTCCTGAGAAAGAACAAACGTTTTCTGCTGTACACCAGAAATTTCTAATCGGTGAAAGAGCTGCAGGTGTAAGAGCAGAGGTTCAAAATTCCCAGGCTTTATCCTGCTTTACCACACAGTATTTTGTGTGTTGAATACAACTGTTTTCCTATCAGTAGATATAAGGACAGGCATATGTAGCATTTTAGACCTACCTTGAATGTCTTAAAGCCATTCCTGACACCTGGTACTGGGTGTGTCAGGAAGAGCATCTTGCCCCGTTCTCTGTTGTTGTGCCAAGGTTTTCAGATGTTCTTTTAAAATCAGTGCTCTATCAAAATATATTCAGTACAATTAATGTCTTGGAGGTGTTTTCTAGTGAAGACGTAGCTATTAGCAGAGGCAGCAATAACTAGGTTAAAAAAAGATGAAAAATTTATCACTGAGCAACAATATCTTTCAGGCTTGTATGCTACCACATACACTCATAGCAGGTCTTTCAGGGTCAGTCCTCTAAGCGTGGGGGTGCATGAGTTGCTTCATACAGATAAATAATCTACAGCAGAACTAATCCCCTGGCAGAAGTTACTCACATGCCTTAGTGTGCACAGGACTTACAGTTCTGTATTTGCATCATGCAGTTACAAATGCCAAGCTGAGTGGTGTTTCAGTGGTTAAATTCTCACATGAAAGGGATACCATAGCACTGTAGTAGACGTCTGTGCATTGGTCCAAGGCAGTGTTTTCTACCAAATTCTGTACTAAATTACAATAATAATACTTTATTTGCTTAATGTCAAGCTATCATCAATTCCATGCAAATTGTTAGCTTTGCAACAAAACACCATGTAATTGTCACTACAATCTTAAGCGTCAACAGCCTTGATTTTCAAAATACTAGTTCATCAATAAACCATTGTAAAGGCTTTAAGCTCCAACAGGAATGCAGTAAGGAAGCTCTTTTCATCTTTGATGTCAATAAGCTGAGATGAGACAAGAAACTAGATTCATCAAAGTGACAAGTGGATATATATATTTTAACCGTAATGAATAAATGACATCCCTATTAATGATTTATCTCCTTTCGACTTTAACAAACAGTTCTAGTGATAATGACTAAATTTTTTTTTTGCATTAGAAAAGTAAACTGGCATGTACCTAACATAATCAAATAGAGCCTAGTTCGATAGTCATAAATGCTAGCTTTGTGTATGGAACCCGAGTTGGTAATTACAACCAGAACTATTAATTTCCTTTTTTAAAAGTAGATACTTGGGAATGCCATTTAGTCATTACTCAGAATTACTTGTTATCGTTGATGAACTTAGTCTGTGCTTTCATCTGGTACCACACTGCATGCTAATGCCAATCAAGAGTGTAAATATGCAAAAAATATTTGGGATGTGAATCTTAAATATGCTTGGTGTGATTTTCATCCTGTTCCCATTGAATCAGAGACTGCAGTGGCAGCACCTCCTTCAAAAATGCTGCCATTGGGGCAAGAGGGGATATCACCAAGCTTAGAGAAATCCATCTCTATTCTTGTGACAAGAAATGCACTGCAAATGGGCATTTTTCCTATCCTTCAGTCCATTGCATTTGTTCCTATTCTCATACCAATTTTGAGCCACTCACCCGTATCCTGCCCATTAGAGCTGGTTAGTACGTGCTGTTCATTTATCACACGGGAAATAGGCTGCTTCACTGGTCAGGTGTTTTACAGAAAGGGATCCGTTTCAGCAAGGCTTTTTCTGAAGGCTTGAAAAGCAAGAGACAAGAGCCCCGTGTCCCAGGGCAGCCCTGCCGTCGCCAGGAGTCTCAGGCGCAGGCTTTGGCACAGCTCCGTTTTGTGCAAACAATGGAAACGGGTTGTTTTTATACTTGTACAGCGTAAAAAACACAGCAGCAACAATAAATGTGACAACTTGAAGAGCTGCCACAAAACAAAAATGTCATCCTCTGGTCAACTTTTGGAGACATTTCATTTGGAGTTCTAACTCAGCATCTAAGACAAAAAAGAAAAAGATGATGTAGCTGTTTTTCTACAATGGGCTTCTATTTTTTTTCACATCCTTCTAGTTAAAATATCTGTTTTAAGCTTTCCTGTAGTGACTGTCATCATTCCCTTTAGGTACTGCAGAGGAAATTTTGAAACACAAATACTCAATAATAATAATAAAACCAACAATAACCATAAATATGAATGTCAGGGAGGCAATTACTCCCATTTTTGCCTTTGAAAAGTTCTCCCACTGAATCATTAAACATCCCCAGTGTTCTCTAACCTCAGTACATTTATCTGTAGGGAGATTAATGCTCTTCTGCAGTTATGGGTCATTTTTCAAACGGTTGGTTTCCTCCTGTTTTCTGGTCATTTTTCTCAAGATGCGTCTACTCCAAGGCGATGCTGGTTAGTACATTAGTTCTTCACCTCTGAAGAGCTGGATGAAAGATTTTAGCCTTTCACACTTGTCCCTTATATTTACTCAGTGATAAACCACAGCACAGCTACCAGAAACGCAAGGGGAAACGTAGAGCAGAACTGGAGCAGGAGGTGCAGTGCAAGCTTGGAGAGGGGTAATGTTAGCACAGCTGCAAGGGAAACACTTTTTAATGCCAGCAGACCTAGTTAAACCTGAGTTACGCTGTCAGCACTGAGGTCAGTGCATTGTATCAGCTAGACTGAGGTGAAATCAGGACTTAACCCCCTTTTTCTGCTGGTTGCAGGTTCGGTATCTCACTCTAGCAAGACTGTAGGAGCTCTCTCCCCACCTTTGGAGACCAGACAGTAACCTTGAAGGATAGCTATTTGCATAAAATATGTTGAAAATAGTGGATTTCTGAACACAGACTTCTGTTAACATATTTCTTCTATTTCAATAAAAGCACATTAAAAAAAAGATTGTTATTTGGAATTGTCACGCATTACAGTGAATACAAATACACTCTTATAAATGAATAAAATGCTAAAGCTTCTTATGTTAGGATCTGTCAGTCAGTCTCAGTGGAACTTTATCCTCTTCGTAAAGGCTTAAATTTTCTACTGAAATAAATATAAATCAGCATCTCATTCTAAGTTATCGAAATGGCAGTTTGCTTTGTTTTTCTTGACAAAAATCAGATGGGATCCAGTTTGCAAGCTTGCAGTAAATGCCTTACTGGTCAGACTAATCACCTTTAATCATTTCAAGCCCTGAGCCATTCTGACATAAAAAGGGAAAACCCAGGCATCGCTGTCTGCACCTTCCTGAGAAAAAACTCCGTCTTTGGGTGCAAAGCCCAGTGGAGGCCATGGCCTGGAAAGGGGGGCCAGAGGCAATAATAAAATAAGTTCAGCCAAGCCTGAAAATGTTCTTTGTCCCTGTGGGGAACCTCACAAGGCTCAGGGGGATGCTTCTGTTGCCCTTCAGACATGCTTTAACCTAACTGGGGAGGTGCAAGGGAAGCGGACAGACAAATGATAGGCAGTGCTTTCTGTCATGGTGTGTGATGGGCTGTGCAATTAAGCAGAGCGGTGCTATTCAGGAGCTCCAGAAAGCAGGTTTTGAGAAGCTGACTGGCAAGAAGAAGCCAGTGTGTTTTTTGTGATGGCTCCCTCCCAGGAAGAGGGCTCTCAATCTCTTTTCAAATGGAGATCTTTTACAGAAAGTCGTAGCAAACACCAGGCCAGGCATCAACCAGTTCTGTGGTCTCACTGTCCTCAGATTTCACAAATAGTGTGTATAGGCCATTTTGTTATTTACGCTGAAAATCACAGCTTTCTAACAGAGACTGGCGAGGTTAAATGAGATTTGTTAGCATCTCTGGAATTCCTGCTGGGCTGAGGTCTGTGGTCTGCATGCAGGTGTTGATAGTGTCTCTGTATGACAAGGAGACAGCGTATAGAAATCAAAATGGTTGTTCAGCATGAATGTGATTTGCGACCACCGACTCTGCAGTATATATGAACCATCTCTAATCTTGTCATAGTAACATGTAGAGGAAAATTTCCATTGGGAAAAAAAAAAAGTCAACAGAGCTTTTCAAGTGAAATTTCTACCCTTTTGCCCAGCTTCTTTCGGTTATTAGAAGAGTTGAGAAATACATGTATTTGCTTCTCCCTTCCCTCCCTCTCTCAGCTCTTTTGTCACTGCTTCTCAAGCTCTGCCAGGCAGTAGCTGCTGTGCCTGAGGTGCTCTTGGAGCTGACTGGTTGCCAGCAATATCTAGGAAAAATCTTCTGGACTAGGATCAGAAAACAGCAAATGGAAAGGAGGGGATAAGGTATGTGTTACAGACCATTTGTTTTCAACCTTTTCTGTCCCCCATGGCATCATGCAATCAGTTCTTGATTATCCACGTTAACAGAGACTTAAGACGGCTTGTGTAAAGCAAAAATGTAGGTAATGCAAACCATATGGCAATTAGACTGTCAGAACATTCAGTGAAAAATATAGTGGGGAAGGGAAATAAGGCCCGTAAAACTCCTGATACTAGAGCACGGCAGTCCCCAAGCCGACACTGATTTGAGCTGATGAGTCCACGCTGCCCTGTGGCACCCACTTCCAGACATGTGCAAGATCAGGAAGAGCTGTAGGAATCTCTCTCTGAGTTATTTATCTGCATCTCAAACAGTCTGCTAAAAAATAATCCAAAGGTAGTGACTCCAAAGCAGGTGTAGGACCTCCTTTCTTCCTGCATTTCAAGAGGAGCAGTGAACACATTCCCCTGAAATCTGTCCTGTCCTAAGACTGAGTTCAGTAAAGAGCCCTTAATAGTCATCTCCCTTCTCTAGCTGGTAGATTAACCTGGTACCAAGTGGTTCTAGTCTTCTTATCGATAAAACTAAAGAAAACCTCACAGAGTCCCTTGATTTGCTAATCCCTTACCCAGCAGAGATCAGAGCAAGATCTGGGCCCCAGGCTTATTTTTTTTCCACACAAGCAAAGCTTGTGATCAACTCCTGTTCTTTAATGCCAATGTAAAATACAGTCCTCATCCTTCAATAATTGCATTTCAAACCTGCCACTTGAATAACTGGGCTTGAAAATTACTAATCACGCTGTGACTTCTCTGTGGGCTCCTGGAAAAAAGAAATCATTGTCCATGCTCAGCAACCATCCACTGCAGGTTAAGTTGTCCAGTGGTCAGCACTGAGTGATAGTATATGCAATCACAGCAGGTGAACACCAGCTAAAGCTTGAATGTGAAACACCCCAACTGCTTAATGCCCTTGCTGGGGCATGGGACCAGAAGAGGTTCCAATCTGATGAACTGAAAACAACAGCCTGTGAGCAGTTCATCGTTTATTAGCACTATCAAGCTTTATAGTGCTTTACTCACCTAGAAGATAAATCTGAAGTTGTTGCTTGGCCAACGTGTGTAAGACTATCATATCAGTTTGATGAGAAAAAAAACATATTAGTTTGCAAGTTTGCCATGTTCATCCTGTCCTAGTACACTCCAGTTTTCAGTGGAAAGAAATGACAAATATTTCCTCTTAAAAATTATTCTCTTAAAAACTGCTGTCTTCTGATAGTTTGATCGAGATAGAAAAAGTCTTTGCTGTTTGGGAACACTGAGTGTTACCCTACAGGGTTAAAAGCAAAGGCTCTGTAGTGCATTGTGAAATGGATTCTGGGATTTCAGGAGACGATGAAAACATTCAGGGGGACGTAGACATAAAACCTTTGGGAGGGAAAGCGGTAATCAGGATTCTTGCAATGATAGGACTGAAATTGTCAGATTTCCCATGTGCTATAAGATGCCACTTACCTTGAAATCTAGTCTACTGATTCCCGTCATCCTGCAATAAAATGACTGGAAGGATCCTGCAACCTCTTCCTACCTTCCATGGCTGTCAGAGCGTGCCTTGTGGTGAGTCTCATACCAGCATGTCATTCAGCAATAGAATTCTAAGGGGAAAAGAGGTCCATACATCTCTGGGAGACAGAAAAGCCCCAGAAAAAAAAATCTGTGCCAGTTTGCAAAGAACAAATCGTACCACCCAAGCCACATTATTTTTTGATAGAATTACTCAATTAATGGATGATGGGAATGAAATCTATTAAGCAGTTCTGAGCTTTCAGTAAGATATTTGATATAGTGTGTCACAAAATCTGGTGTGAAAAATGGATAGCTATCAGAGCTGCAAAGAAACGGTCATGAGAGCTGAGGATTGAATCAAGGACTTAAGGGGAGGGAAAGAAAGTTCAAAAAATAAATGACAATGACAAACCAGAAGGAGGTATTTGCTCTGGGCTCTCCAAAATCCGGCGTATTCACTGGTATTTCATGCCCTATTAGGGAGCTGTTAGGAGAGGTGGAGGTGACAGTAAATTAGGAGATTCAACTGAGTTAGAAGTATCAGCAGGAATGAGCAGGAAGATGAATTTCCCCTCAGTCTCAGATTCACACAGCAACCCTCCCCCCCGCCCCCCAACCCTGAACACCCTGTAAAAACCCAAACCAAACCTAATATGCTGAGAGAAGGGGAACGAAACACAGCAGGACTGAAACATGTGCCTGGAAGGGGTGACACAGCGAGGTCGGCACGGACCTTGATGCAGAGAACGAGAGGAGACCTCTTGACCGGCTGGCTGTTGGTTCAACCCATCTTATTGTCCAACTGGGGACTCTCCGGGCTGTGGGTTTTGGTTCTCTCTCACAACTTGCTTTATCTGACAGCCATGCTCTGCTTGGAAGGCTGAGAAGCCAGCAGAGACCTGTAGAGATGGGAAATGAAGAAAAGAAAAATTAGCAATCCTACTCACATAGCATAGAAAAACGGTATTTTAAGGAGTATGCAGGAATGTTTCATATCATGTCACAGGAAGGTCCTGTCTGCAGACTGCTGACGAAACTAGGCTTCAAATACAGCTTTGCTGTACTGATTTTTACTCTCATTTCTTTGTCTGTTCAATAATAAATAGCATCTTCTTCCCACCTCTCAGCTAAGCTGCGCCTTTTGAAAAGGTTGCTGCTTCAAAGTAAACAGATGGGTAACCCACATCCTCGGATAAGCCAGGCAGGGGGGCAGTGCCCTGCCCTGATCTGTGCCAGGGGAAGAGAGTGGGGAACAGTGTCTGTGCCACATTGCGTAAAAGGTCGCTTTGCTTTGCCCTCTCCTGTGTTCACTGCTGCTGAATTAAAGATATCTCATGGCTGTGCAAATGGCATCTGTACTACCAGCTTCCAAGGACTTACTAAATAATAGGACAGGTATGATCTTTTTATTCTTTGTGTCCTACACCTGCAGAAATAAGAGGTGACAGAACCAAACTAAAGGACCAGCGTGAGTCTGTGGCATAGCCCAGGACAGACCCCTGAGCCCTTGATGCCTTACACTGAGTGCCAACACAATTTTTTTCTAACTTCTTGAAAATACTTCCTTCCCTTCCCCGTAATATTAACATTTACTCCCAAATGTGGTTGGCTGAAACCATGTGTAGACCTGGAAAATGCCTTTTATTCCTTTATACATGTTGTAGCAATTTCTGTTCTGAAGGCCTTGGACCTTCTGTGGCTCATTTTTTCATGTGCTTTTAGATTTTTAAGCAAGTGCAATAGCAACTGCGAGTGAGAGCAAAACCTTGCCACACAGAGACACTAATTTTCTTCTGTTACAGAGATTAATGTTATTCTTTTTGGATACAAAAAAAATCTCCTGGCTGATGAACTTTGCTGTGACACTGGGCGGGAATGGCTCCAGACTGTTAGTCTCTCTCTTTCTCCAGAACCGCTTTGCTCAGCAGCTATTTGTAGGATACTGAATAAGCCAAGGAGCCATGCCAGTTCCTGTTGAGAACCAGTGATCAGCTCTTGTGCTGGGGGAAAAGGCAGTAGGAGCTGAGCTCTTCTGAGGGAAAGCTGCCTTTTTAAAGACCTGTCAGCTGCTGCCAAGACCAACAAGGCAAACAGCCCTTGTGGGCATCTGTGAACCCGTGGGGCTGGGAGGTCTCTGCTGGTGGCACAGTCCACTGGGTGAAAACACCCGGGGTCTGGAGGAGCCACTGGTCCTTTCTGATTAACAGCCTCCGACAAAACACATTTTCATCTAATTTACCTCTTTTGGCTTTCAAATAAGCAAGTAATGTCACACCTGCTTAGCAGCTAGAATTATGCAGCACCATAAATTAAACTTTTTAATTTGCCAACATTTCTGGCTTATGCCGTTTATCATTCTGAGCCATCCTTCAGCGCGGCAGACGTGTTTCGTGCAGGGCTGTGTACGGGAGGGGAATCGTTTCCCCTTGCCTCACAGTGCAGGATGAGGCACGGATGGCAGCAGGCGCTGGGTGCCAACACCAGGAGAAGCTCTCCGGAAGGATGCACCATTAGCGAAGTCATTAACACAAGGACACTTGTGTGGCCATGCTGTGCTTTGCAGCTGCTTTCGGTGAAGTGACCTGGTGTGGTCGTGCTGTTCAGGTCCCCATGGCACGGACCGAAGCCCTCTGCAGCGCAGGCGCCTTTGCTGGCTGCTTTGCTGCTCTGAGATACTTAGAGAAGTTCTTAAAAATGGGAGCACGATGCTCACATTAGTGATGCTGTTCCAGCCAAGTAGACCTCCTTCTTCTCCCTCAACTCAAGGCTTAAAGCTACTTAACCCATGAGACAGGGAATGAGAGAAGAGGCTATTTCTGTAAATGCATTTCACTGATGAAAGATGGGCTTTGAACATTGATATCTCTTGAAAACTCTTTAATACAGTGAATATATGTTGGAAAAATATTGATGAGACTGCGTTTTACATACAAGAGCAAGGCGGTGCTGGTGCTTAGCACAAGCTTCCTGGAAGCCAAATCAGAAATGTGAGCTTGTCCCAGGTCTGTAATGCCAGACAAAATGGGGTGCCTGCAATGTCTTTTTCCTGTGAAAATTTGCCACATGTTTTCCCCCACTGCCTTTCCTTTCAGGCCAACTGCTGAACCCCTTCTCACTGCAGAGTGGTGGTGGGTTCTCCTTCCAAATATGAAATAAACACTTGCTCTTGGACTAGAATAATTTGGGATGGGGGATGAGGAATGGAAACACTATAGTGAAAAAATAATTTCCTTTTGAAGAAATAGTTGCAGTCACAACAATTTAATTTTTGAACAAATCTATGAAGAGTTGTCTAGGCAGCAAGTAATACAAATGAGTTAAACTACTCATATGCAGTTGCCCTTTTCCATAAGCAAAAAATCCATATCAAAACTGATATAGATATATGTGGATGTGCTTAGGATAAAAGAACTGCATTTAAAGAACTTGACCCAAAAATGGTAGCACCACAGAGTCTAATATAAACAAGAAGATGAGGGCGATTTGTGGCACCTCACAGAGAGAGTTTAATTTGGATGCTGCCTCTTCTTTCTGTAAAATGTCCCTGTAGCTGCTGGAAAAGTAATTTGGGAAGAAGCCAAGAAGAACAGCAGAGAATGGCACAAACCTCTCGAACGAGAAGCAAAGTCCACCCCCACGTGCAACACAGCACAGCTTTTCCTCTCTACTGTCTACTTTCCTCGGGCCAGAAGAACAGCCCGGCATCAGTGGGCAGAAGGTGGGTCTCACATGCTGGCCTGGCTGCTGGGACCCTCCTCCCATTCATTAATAACGGCCTTTGGAGGACCTGCAGCCTCTTTTGACCTTTTTGCTGTCTATTTTATAGCACCGGTGTTCTGGCAGGGGCAATACCAGGGCCGTGGCCCCGGGGCTCAGAGGAGATGCCTGTGGAGCAGCACACCATGTCCTGTGCGAGCTGTGTCTGCGCCTACGGCCTGGTGCTGGCAGATGCAAGGTCTGTCCCATAATACAATAACTCACAGCCAGATCTGCCTGGAAAAATATCCCAAAAAGGCTACAGTTCCTAATACTCCGGTCACAAGCTTCAGCAAGGCTGGAGGCTTTTGCCAGTTGCTGTTTGCACCAGCTTTCCTCTGTGTGCCTTTGCTGGACAGCCTTCTCCTAGCAGGGCTTGTCAGGGGGAGAACAAAGGAGCCGTGAAGGCTCAGAGATGCGTTCACTGAGGCGCCAAAACTGCTCTTTGATCTCAAGCAATCAGGACAATTCATGGAGGTTTTATCTTGTTGCGGTCTCTTCTGGGGGAAGACAATCTCTTGAGCAAGTTAAATATGCACATTGCACACAAGTTACTGATAAACGATCTGCTACATTATATCCATGCTGTTAGGGATATAAAAATCCTTTGTTTAAATTAACACTACATTATTGCTGTTCATATTTAAATTAAAGTGTGGAGACCAAGTCTGGAGTAGTCACACACGTCTTGTCCCAAAGGCCCTAGCTGTATTTATTCAGCGTAGGGATGGATGCGGGAGAGTCAAGGTCAGTAAGCGTGTTTGTGCCTTGGATGTGCCAGCACCACCGAGCCCCTCTCAGTCAGTAATGCAAATGCACCGCGTGGGTAGCAGAGCGTGGCTTGCTTCAGCTTACTGCTGGGCCTGGAGCAGCAGTGCAGTGGTGGAGCGAGCCCATCCCCATGGGTCAGTACCGTTAAATGTCTTCTGGAAGCCAAATCAAGTAGGTGGATGCACACACCTCATCACCATGTGAAGTGTATTTAGAGATTCACACCTGTGAGTTATAGCAAAAAATATGCTAACATATACAGCAATAAGGTGTGATTTGTGATGTTAATTACTTTCCCATCTATACATTTACTGACAAAATATATTGCATAATTTATGAAATTGCTTTAGCACTCAGAGTACAAATGGTTCCTCCTGATTGGCTCAGTTCAGTGCCATATGTTGTACAGAAAATGTATTTATACTCAATGAAGATATAAATTGTAAGGAAGCCTTGAGTACAATGATAAAATTATAAACACATTTTCTGCCTGTTGAACACAGAATTTATATTCGTAATCTTATCTTGATTGTGTTGCAACAGTCAGCTTGGCTTCTGGTTTTTCCCCTAAAGGCTTTCTTCAACTATTCCCTTACTACAAGTGTTTTTTGAAGCTCTACAACCAGACAATTAAGTGAGTACAAAGGGGACAATAATTACTTCACACAGCCAGTATCGTGTCATGTGTGGTAATGTCTTTCTTCCATTTAGTTTATTTGACCTAATGGTACATTACATTGATAGATTGGCTTCCAAGTCCGTATTCAACTCGGTTACCACCAGCTTTAAGAGAACGTTGCTGGTCAAAAAATACATAAATGTGCAAAAGCTTGAAAAATGGAAAGAGTTAAAGTGATCCAGGGATTTTTCATTTTCATTAACTGATCACGGCATTTCAAATTTAAAATCTCCTGCTATAATTTTATATATTATATATATATAAAATTTCATTTCCCCAATTGCTGAAGTTATATTATCATATAGGAAGTTACTTTAAATCTAACTAGGAGAATCATCCTTCCTGAGGGGATTTGGGTTTAAAATATGCAAGAGAGGAGAGGTGATGGTAGGCCTTGTTGCCTGCACACAATCTATATCAGCCTGTGGAGGCAGACAGACCTCTTCGAGGACGACTCACTCCATGGCCGTCTCTGTCTCCACGGGAAAACAGCCTTGGGGTAGGCAGACTCCTAGCAGGGTCCTTGGTCAGGTGGCCATGATTTAATGACTGATTCAGAGCCTTGGCATGTGTTTCATTTGAAATAGAGCTTTCTGACAATCCTGGTAGACGTTGGCCAAGTTCGCCAAGTATTTTTTGGCGTGTTTTTTTTTCCTCACCCCTTTCCAGAGAGAAATGAAGATCTGTTTAACTGCTGCCAGGTTCGTTAGCTGATTGATGGGCTTGCTGGCCTGGCTGAGCACTGCTCTGAAGGTTAGGCTTCCTGAAAGCAGAAGGAAAATCCCCCCATGACCACTCTGGCACTTGTAGAACAAGCAATTCGTCTGACTGGCTGCTGGATGTATTAATATTTGAAGTTCATTTGTCTGCTTGAATAATCTAGTGCCAAATCATGTAGCCATTTATCAGTTGTAATGGGAAGATGCCGCTCTTGCCTGACCGCCTCTAGAAGGCAACCACCATAACCTCGGCACATTTGACACAGCTGATTGTGGAAAATTACATTGCAATATTGTTCTGACTGCTTGGTTACAAAAAGTATTTAGTGACTTTATGTGCAAGGTTGGACTAAATTGTATCTCCGTAGTCCAGATGAAGTACAACGAATGGATTTACAGTTGTACCAGCAGTACCAGTTAGGGGAGGGTTTCCAATTCTTCCTAAGAGTCTCAGCTAAATGGAAACTTCATGTGACAAGTACATGCATTGATAGAGAGCGGTCTCAGCAGAGCTTTTGGGAGGGGAGAGAATGCTCTATTTGAAAACATGGAAGGTAAACACCACCCAAGGCAACAAAACTCTGCCCACCTTCAGCAGCCAAAGCTCTGCCCCAGGCTGCACTGCTGACAGGTGTGGTGGGATGGCAGATAGGAGGGCAACGCTGTGAGCATGAATGAGAGCCTTCACTGGAGAACACGCGCTTGGCAAAGCCGCCTGTCGAAACAGGCACAGGGTGGACACAGACTGGTGCTTGAAGTGTAGTCAGAGGCTCAGAATGTGGGTCAGGGTGATTTGGCAAGAGGGGATATTGGCAGCGGGGAGGGAGGAAGGAAGGGAGGAATGACAACAGAAGGAGAGGGGAGCTCGATTTGACCAGCAGGATTTGTCATCTGATAGAAAGACAGTACGGCTTAATATATCAGAAGCTTTTATTCAGATCAATTACAACAACTGAGCTTACCGGCCCTTTTGGCTGTCAGGCTGAGGCACAGCTCCATGCTAGGCAGCCTAAAGAAGGCAGAAGGCAGACTGATAGCAGTTCATTAATTTATTGTCACTGAAAGATACAAATTTGTGCATTTGCTATCTTCTTGCTAGATCTCGATAGAGATTGGTATAGGCGGGCTAGAAGTACCAGGATGCAAAGAGTATCTAGGCTGGAGGATGGCTTGTATTTTGCTCATATCCTACCAAGCCAATGTAGATGGAAATGGAATATCATGAAGCAAAAGAGTTGCAAGCCATTGGCAGATGTTTTTTTAGCGGTGCTATCTCTGTGGATTTGCTCAAAAGCTGGTTGTTTTCAGATGGAGACTGTAATTGTTCCAAAATACAAGGCTGCAATCCACTAGTGTTGTTGAATCTGTGCTGATCCCCTGTAACCGCAAAGCTACATTTTGTTTTATGTGGTGTGTAAGATTGATTAAATTCCTGTACATGGCCAACAAAGGTCGTGCTCCTTATGCCTGGCTGCGTGCGAGTTTCACAGACCTTCCCACCAAACTGTGCAGACTGGAGAACACGGGGATGAGCAGATAATGAAGTCTTCAAGGACCAACATCTAATTTCATCCCGCTTCTCATGTGGCAAGGCAGTAACTATATTTCACTCCCAAGACTTTTCATCTCCAAAAGGCTTTATATTATAGGCTGATTGTTATATACTGTATGAATCAGAATTTCCAGGGGACACAACATCAGGCTAGTTCTCTATGCGTTCAGCTCAACTTCTAAAGGTTACAAATACAGAGAGTGGCAAGACTGCATACATCCCAGTGTCTCTTCAGAGGCTGTAATTACTGACCCAGTGTGTAATATGAGTATTAAGTACGTGATTCAGCGTGGTGCTCTGCCTTCTGAGTTATCTGAAGTTAATAGTTTCTGGGGGAGCAACTCATCAGGGTCAAATGCCACCTCCTTGTACAGCATCTCCAGTCGTGCAGGTCTGGGAGCTCTCAGGCAGGGCTCTGCTGCACCTGTAATGTTCATTCACAGCATAGCAAAAACACTAGCGGAGATTTTTTTGTTGTGGTAACTGCTGGTTATAGACAACATTAAAATGGACTGAATACTGTACAGATACAGAGAAGGCCAGGTATCTGCCCCAAATTTTCTGCCATGCACAATTGAATTCCATGTTTTTATCACTTTAAGCGAGTAGGTCAATCTGCCCCTGTCTATTTAGGATCATTTTAAAAACGTGCTTTTAATAACATACATCATGTGCTTAATTTTAAGCACCTAAGCAGTCCTACTCATTTTACAACAAGTAATCTCATATTTAAAACTTTTTGTTGAAGCGTATCTTTGCCTGGCGGCTGTAGACTTTGGTCCTACAAACACTTCTATGCCATCTGTGGTGGGCTGGCCCCAGCCAGCAGCTACATCTCCACACAGCCACTTGCACACTCCCTGCACCTGTGGTGGGACGGGGGAGAGAATAGGAAGAGAAGAAGCATGGAAACTTGTGGGTCAAGGGAACAATAGTTTAATAAGTGGAGGAAAGAGGAAGAAGAGCAGGGAAAAAAACCCCAAGCAACTGATGGAAAGGCATTCACCCACCATCTCCTGCAAGCCAACCAATGCCCAGCCAGTCTCCTAGAAATTGCTTCCTCCCCTTTCACCCCCGTTTTGTTGCTGAGCAAACACTGACCAGCAGTAGCTAAAAGGTTGGTGTGCTATCATCAACACTGTTTTAGTCACAAATCCAAAACACAGCACCATATGTGTCGCTGTAAAGAAAGCGAACTTCATCCCAGCCACACCCAGTACAGCATCATGACAGGACACGTGCAAGGACTGATGAGCTCAGATGCAAGATGTGTGTCAGTATTGGACTGATTTTTTTCTGCAAGTAGGACTACATACAAGGGTATTAATGTAAATGTTTGTAGGACTAGGAGTTCTGATTGCATTTACTCAGGCCTGGTAGCAGTATTAATGGATGTCTACCATGAATGAGACTTATGCTTTAATTGTGGCCCCTGAGCACATCTTCACAAAAAACCCAATTACTAGAAATATCAGGACTATAGAGATACAATTAAAAGTCTTCTAGCTATTACTGAAAACACATCAATTGAAGAATTTCAGGAGTAAAAATATCATTGCTCAGAGAGACTGTCAGTGAACATGAGATATTAATCTCCCCTGACACATTCCCTTAGACAAGCTACAGCAAGTGTCACTCTCTTCATTGTCAAAACCCACCTTTTCTGTGCTTTTGTGCATCGAGTACTATCAACAATATTAAAAAAAAATTGTGTTTACAGACCCCAGCCTCTTCCAGCCTCACATCTCCTTTCCACCTGTCTAAAGTCATACTACCCAGAACGAGCATCGCGTGCTGAGGTGGGAGGGCTGGAGGGAAGAGGGATGGAGGCTCATGCGGCAGGCTGTACACGATCCTGGGGTGAGAGGCAGAACTGTGGCACCAGAGGATGATATATCTTCCAGAAGGACCCTTGGAGGCTCCAGTGGAAGATACAGACCTGGAAGCAGTGAAGCAGAGCAGCTCTCCTGCTCTGCCGAGCCAGCCTGGGCAGGGAGATGCGACCACCTTGCCCTGAGAGCGGGTGAGGAGCTGGAGAGACGCACTGGGGGAGGTGGGGAGAGGCAGGAGTTGCCTTTCAGGCTCAGAGCAGTCTGGGGAAGACAACAGTGCAGCAGCTGCCTCTTCAGCCTTCCACAGAAAAGTCTCCTTGGAAATACCCAGGAGGGGCAAGGAAGGCATTTTGCTGTTGCTGTTTATTGCAGTTTGTGAAGGATTGACAAGGCTTTGGAAAGGTTCCTTCACCAAAGCGGGCTGGGATGCTGAAGGTGAGCGCTGGTCGCTGAGTAGGGCTGTGCAGACCGAGCTTCCCGGTGCCCACAGCATGTGTGAAGCTCCCGCTGGCAGAGCCTGTGAGAGGCTGAGGCAATGCAAAAGCACCCATCAGCTTAGAATTTCACCATACAGACAAGGTCTAGCCTATGAAAAACAAACAAACAAGCTTCAGTAGAAACAGCTTTGTTTTTCACATGGTCTGTTGGGTTTTACCGGGACTCTGCTCCAAAAGTAACAGTGGTCTTTGGCTTCCTTAACAAGCATCAAACAACAAACTAAGCTGTACATTTTTCTTCTATTCCTAATCTAGTTTTTCTTTTAATAAAGCCAAGTGCCTGGCATCAGATATGGGCTGCACGAGATTTTGCAGTCCAAGGCAAGCTGATAAAATAAGCGTAAACCCAACAATAAATGTAAAATGATATAAGAAATCATTCTGTTACAGTGCTCTGCCTACATACCTCGCTATTCTGAAGGCAAATGCACAACTGCTTGGAAAAGTTGCTCTGGGAGGCAGAGCAACCAAATTACCTTTGAATCAGAAAAGTAATGAGGCTGTATAACCTCAAGTAAACTTTCAAATCACTTGCTTTCCTTTAGTCATTCTTGATTTTGGGGAAGGGGAGGGAAACAGAGAACAACCACAAAGGAAAGGAGACTCAGCAGCTGATTCTGCTGTGAGTGTTTTGAAACGACTAATGCCGAGGGGCTTTAGGTTTGCTACTACCATTACAGCCTCTCCAGGTCTCCTGAAAGGAAGCTGCCTGGGACAGCCGCTCCTGAAAGTGTCAATTTAGCTTCATTGCCACACCTCAGAGAAGAGAAATCTATTTGTATCTTGCTATACGTTATTAAAGGACCAATGCTGACTGAGAACAGGCATATACAGTAAACTGTTAGACCTGGGGGGACACCTACATACAGTGAAACAAGAGGCGGTCATTTCAGAGATGTTAAAGATGAGTCCTAACCAGCTGAAGGACAAATCCAAAATGAAGGTGGTCTTGATGCTGCACAGCGCCTTCAGATCAAGCCTTTGTGGCAGAGAGACCCTTCTGAGCCACACTGCGCACAGCTGGGTGGGGAGGTTTTGTATTTTAGCATCAATTGCATTTTCTGTGCTTGATTTTTTTAATCTTACTATATGTAGTCCTTAAGCTTTGGGTTAGTACTCTGTGAAGCTCCTCTGCCAGCGACAGACTGATTTTGCTGATAAAGAAGCCCAAGAAACTGTTGGGAGCATTGCTATTAAAAAGAGACAGATGCCTGCATGTGATCACCTCTCTCACCATCTCCATCGCTGCTCTTTTGGAAGAGCTTAGCAAAAATCACCCATAAGTCCCGGAGAGGTAATGAATTTAGTGATACGTGTGGCTAACCATTTAAAGAGTCTCTTTATTCATTTATGTACCTCATACACTGGGGATTGAAGAAAACATCCCTTCCTCTGTTCCTCCCAAACCAGGACTGATGTCTTTGTAAGTCCTGCAGCTGTACTGGGCTTGTAATTGTGTATCTTCTGAAAAGGGAGGTTGGTTTATGAACACTGAAAATGGCTGCTGCTGCTGTTTCTTTCTGTTGTCTCCTCTAAAATGCCACCCTTCAGGTAGCTTTCGTAAGCCTCATGCCGCTTGTTGAATAGCTGCCCCCCACATTCATCTCTTCTTTCTGCTCTTTTCCGATTCCTTACCTTTTCTCTGTTCCTGACTCCTGAAGTCCTCTTCTGTTTTTTCTTATTGCCAAAATACTGTTTTACCTAAGCCTGGATTTCTCTATCATTTGTATTGATTGACAGCTGCAGTACAAAGCTGCTTGTGGTGCTTTCTTTAGATGACTCCCGTTTTAAGGCATTGTAGTTCACACAGTGCCTTTTGGGACAACAGCACGCAGACTCTGTAACATGGGTTTGACTATGCCTATGTCAGAAGAACAACAAAAAAATATAGCCATATCAACAGTAAACCAGTGAGAAACACTGCAGAACTCTCTCCTCCTCATGTTCTTCCCCTCCCCCATCCCCAAGACCTGCCTGTGCCAAGTATGTCTGCAAGAGTCCAGGATCTGCAATAACGTCTGGCAGACACTGGCAGTCTCTCTCCTTGGGAGAGATTGCCATGATTCTTGCTGCACTTCAGTAAATCTCATCTACCTTTGGGATCATATTGCTTGTATCACCTTCTGTCCTGGGATTTCTTCAGCATGCTTATCCATCTTACACTTCTTGAAAGCATCAGGAAATACTGGACACACAGAGGCGTATTCCAATAAGTGGCGGAAACCATATTTTTCGTGTCCCACAATTATTACAGAGGAACATGCCTGGCATGTCAAGCTGATTGTGAAGAATACGATGTTAGAGGTTTGGATTTTGTTTCCTAACACTAAGGTTTCCAAATGAATCAGAGCATTTTCTGCAACAGGCTGAAGTGCTACAGGGTTTATCCAAGGACCATCATTCTTCTCAGGGCTGGGGATGTTTTTTGCTAAGTTCTTCAGTACCTCTGTGCAATTTATAGGAATGCCTGCTAGCTGCCAGATACATTTTAAAGCAATGTTAAAAGAGATGCTTTCCAGCTGCAGAGAAAGCTTATCCTTGTGTCTTGAGATCTGAATTTTGCAGTGGTTTCGAACGAGCAGTTGACAAGCTGTGAGTCATTCTGTCCAAGCTGGATCTTTTAGATTTAGAGGCTCTCAAAACATTCTGACTTTGATTCATTTATATAGCTACTGTCCCCATCCCAGATGGCTAGCACATTAAAAGAATCCTAAGAACTGAAATACTGTGCAGTTTGCGGCTTTCTTGCAATGGGTTTCCATATAGCTTTGGGAGGCTTCAGTATGGAGTAGTTGCTCTGTCTGCAAAGTCTCCTTCATGCTCTTGGGTGAAGGAAAGATCTGTAATTCCAGTGGGTGTTGCAGCCAACACTTGTTGGCTCACTCCCCTCCTCTGCTGCTACGCTGCTGCGCTTCCTGCATCCATGAACGTGAGGCAAGTCCCAGCCCGGTCAAACACTGAGGAGTGTTTGGGTGAAAGGGCAACCATCCAAATGCCATGCAAGTGCAGCGCTGCCATTCTCAGGACAGGCAGGAACTTTAATGCTTTAAACTTGTCCACTGGCAGAACTAGTAACAGCCCTAGTAACAGAGCAGTTTTACTCAATTTTTAACATCCCCCCCCT
>Ga0065711_1029179_pt1 | contig 37263 bp, 18 predicted proteins | sample Hoacrofraction12_FD_59098 | JGI IMG/M metagenome (GOLD analysis project Ga0065711, IMG submission 59098) | Hoatzin crop microbial communities from Cojedes, Venezuela - Epithelial fraction 12 v2 (version 2) | ecosystem: Host-associated > Birds > Digestive system > Esophagus > Crop | place...
TGAGCCTGTCCCTTAATTCTAACCCATAAGCTCTCAACTCCTTCATCTGCCCCCAGGCCAAGCTCAATGCATTCCAGTTGCTCCCTCACATATAGAGCAACTCCACCACCTCTCCTTGTTGGCCTGTCTTTCCTAAAGAGTCTGTAGCCATCCATGACAACATGCCAGTCATGCGAGTTGTCCCACCATGTTTCTATGATGGCGACCAAGTCATAGCCGTCCTGCTGTGTAATGGCTTCCAGCTCCTCCTGTTTATTGGCCATGCTACATGCATTGGTATAGACGCACTTGAGCTGGGCTGTCAATCTCACCACTGACCCTGGCATGCCAAGCCTGGGCTCATCCCTAGTGACGTGGGCTATGACCCCTCCCCGCTTCGAACCTAGTTTAAAGCCCTCTCAATGAGCCCTGCCAGCTCTTGGCCAAGAATCTTTTTTCCCTTTTGAGATAGCTGGACTCCGTCTGTCGCCAGCAGGCCCGGTGCTGTGTACACCTTCCCGTGATCAAAGAAACCAAAATTTGACCGATGGCACCAGTCCCTGAGCCACCTGTTAATCAGGTGAGTTTTCCTGCCCCTTGCAGTGCTGTTCCCTGCCACTGATAGGACTGAGGACCTCCTGTGCCCCTGATCCCTCAACCAGTCGCCCCAGTGCCCTGAAGTCCCTTTTGATGGCCTTGGGACTTCTTTCTGTGATCTCGTCCCCACCAACCTGCATTACCAAGAGGGGGTAATAATCAGAAGGCTGCACCAGACCAGGGAGTTTCTTCGCAACATCCCTAACCCGGGCCCCAGGGAGGCAGCGGACTTCCCTGTGGGATGGGTCCAGTTGGCATATTGGGCCCTCTGTTCCCCTCAGAAGGGAATCACCTGTGACAATTACCCCCCTTTTTTTCTTAGCTGAGGCAAGCGTAATACGTGGGGCTAACTGACTCGTCCTAGGCAACCCCCTGGATGGAGCTTCGCCTTCACCCACATCCTCTTTGGCCAGTCCCTCACATTCCAGAGCCCTGTATCTGTTGCTTAAGGGCAACTGGGCAGGTGAGGGAGGCCGGGAGGGGATTCACTTGCCCCCCCATGCAGGGACCCGTTTCCATTCCCCCCCATCTCTTAGGTCCCCTCTTTCTGCTTGGTGGCAAGAGGGTAGGCGGTTCTCTGCTTCTCGCGGAGCCACCTCCTGCTGCCTCGGCTTCAAAGATGGCAGAGTGCGGCTCCACCAGCTGATCTCGCTCTCACACTCCCGGATGCTCCTTAATCTCTCCACTTCCTCTTTCAGGTCTGCCACCAGGCTGAGCAGATCTTTTACCTGGTCGCACCGAACACAGCTGTTGTCTCTACTGTCCTCCGGTACGAGTGCCAGGCTCAGGCATTCCCTGTAGCCGGAGACCTGGACACCTGTGTGCTTGCGTGCGGCCTCTGTCTGGGTCCCTACACTCCTTCTAGTAACAGCTTTTCCACGGGTGGTAACCATAATTAGAATATCTCCTGGATGGGCGATGATACTACTTGAGGTAATGTTTTTGGGCTTAAGGGAAACAGGAGAAGCTCTTAAACTTGTCTCAGACCTCCTCCTTCCCCTTCTGCCAGAGCTTACAATGAACACTTCCAGCAGGTGCTGTTTTTTAAGATGTGATTTTGGTGTGCTGGGTTAAATTTCACTATGATTCTTGTATTGTGACTGTACCCAGCCTTTGTGTGCTGCATCGCAAGAATATATTTTGCAGACATACAATAGCAGGTAGGAGGCAAGTAAAGTTGTGAGGCAACCCAGTGTATAACTGAAAAATAAAATCATGCCTAGATCATGGATCCTCATAGATCACTGCCCAATACATGTGCTGAGCATGGAATGGTCTCTGTACACCGGTGTAGGATAGAGTTATTAAGGGCCTTGGTAAAATACACAAGCAAGGTGATCTGTGAGGAGGTGGGAAGAGGAAGAGGGTGAATTAAGGTTCCCCCAACAGGGCTTAGGTCTAAGTGTTTGCTAACAAGCGAGCGCTTGACTTGGCAACATTAATAATATTCTTTTATGGTAGGTTTATATATGAGCAAGAGGGAAGATGAATCACATTGCAGAAATAAAGTCAAGCACTCATGATGTTGAGAATTGGCTTGGCTGGTTAAGGAAATAAAGGGCCCTTCAATCAGGGAGCAGAGAGCTAATTGTCTCATTAGCTTATCTGCCTGGGTTGTATTCCCCTGAGAAGAGGGTGGGAGATGGAAATGAGACAAACGAAATAAATGAAACAGTCCTCTGGGAGGAGGCTTTTCCCTGAGAAGAGCAAGGGGCTGGAGGTTGTACAACAGCATGCTTTGCTGCAGCGGCTCCAGTGCTTGGCTGCTTAAAGGTGAACATTGGAAAGCGGTGGGAAATACCCTGGAACAAAAGAGCTGGGGGAGGGTAAAGGAGCATGACTGGCGAGATGTCTGCTTTCTCTGCTTCAATGTTCCCTGCCCCGCTCTCTGTTCACACAGTTTTAGAATCCTATCATCACAATATATGGTTTTCTTATTGAGAAGTACTTAGCAGACTTGAGAGACCAAGCTAAAAGTAATACCTCTGGAATAATCCCAGAACCTCTTGGCAAAGCCACTGGGGATGAACTTGCACTGCTACATTGGCATTTCTCCCCAAAATACAGCATCCTGGGAACAATAATACCAGAGTAGTAGTTCCATACTTATATATATATATAGCTCTAGGATTTACCATTCATATTTTGCTTGATCCTGCAAGGTGTTCTAACACCACTTTAATGCAAGGAAGCAATGTATCACAAGGGGCCTTCCCATCAACTATAGACTAAGATCTTTGCACCAGCAAGTTTATATTCAGCAAGACATATCCTCTGTGTTTTTTTCAGATCTACAAATCTTCTTGCATGCTTCAGATGACTTCTTGCTTCATTTTTCTTTTCTTTTTTTCTTTTTGGAAAGAGACTATTTCTAGGGTTTCTTCAGAGCTTCTAGAGAAGGTGTTGAATGCTGAATCACAAGATCTATTCTGCCACCAGAACTAGCAGCAGTGTCTTTTGGAATAGCTGCTCTTGTGAAACTTCCTTGCAGACACTCTGTTAAACTGGAAGGAAGTGAATTTCAAGGGCTGTGCTGCTCAGCCTGCAAACACAGGGGCTGTGGGCAGAGAAGCTATCAGAAGATGCACTCTAATCCAGACCTTCACCCAGCTTTGAAGGTTTGCTGAATACCAGCCTGCTGAAGTTAAGCTTGCTCATGAGAGAATATGACATTAGTCCCTGTGGGTATCATCTTATAAGGTTACAGGGAAATACAGAAATGAAAGGGACCTTTGTCAATACTATTTAACTTGAATGGTTGTGAGTCAGGTTTCCTGTGAGTCAATGGATGCTGACTGTTGATATAATTCTCCAACCTACGTGCTCACTGTGGAACCTGGAACTGCATCCGAGCTGAGCATTTCCAGACAGTTTCCTGGTATTATCCACCACAATCATTAAATAACCTGAGATCATACTGAAATGAATGAGGATGTGGTTTCCTAAACCCTGGACTCAGTGACATCTTGTGGTGTTGCATTGCTGAAATATCACCTGGAGGAGGACTGGTTTCAAAAAATGACCCAAATGCAGAAAGAAAAACAGCTTTGAAAGAATTTAAACTCTCTGATATGCTATTTCTGGCTTGAAATACTTTCCTGTTTCAACTTTTAAAAAGCTAAGAAACCAACGTATTTCCCTTGATAAAACTTGATAAACTGCTTATTTGATAGGAAATTTGATGTTCTGTTTCAGGATGGGAGGGATAAGGTGGGGATGCATTCAAATCTGAGGCTACTCACAGCGGGAAGTCATTTGCTGCCTAACTTCACTGATTTCATCAAGTCTGGAAAAGACTTCCAGCCTTTTAACAGCTGATTGCAAAAAAATCCAACCAGAACATCGTTCTAACTAGCATTGGCCAGTGTTTAAAATTGTGACCATGATCTCAGAGAAAAAATCCTTCAAGATAAGGGCTTCTTGGTAGATTTCTCAGAGACACCATCCTCAGTGATTTTGCTTACTGGAATCTGGTGTTTATGAAAGTTATATTTTGAAAACCAAGGTGTTCCATCCTGTGGGTGTCCATGGACTGGAAAGGATGTCCACAAGCGAAGCTAGTGAGCAATAACTGCTCCACCCTCTCTACTCATGATGACAGCCTCTCAGAGGGATACATACCTGTTTCTATGCCATCTGACATTTTCTCTGGTTTCTCCCTACCCATGTATGTGTCTGTGTCTGTCTCTAAATCCTCTCTAAAAGAGGAAAATGTCATGATAACAGGGTGTGTGGGGGTAATACAGGCTTTTGGAGTCTGCAACCATATTGGGCTGTCATCCATCCCACCACTGATCTCTGAGGGAATGAATTCACCATCTGTAGAGAGTCCATGTCTCACTGCAGCCATCTGTTAAGCTCCTCGGCCCACTTGCACTCTGAACAATGGCAATGCCTTCCAGAAATCCTGTAGGAGAGCATCCCTCGCTCCCTCCCTCTCTCCCTCCTTCCTTTGGGTGACAGCGCACAATGCTGCCTCTGAACACAAGTATCTGTGGTTCTGCCAGAGAGGCAGTTTTGTGAGGCAAAACCATTTGTGCTCCTAATTGGAGCAGCGTAAAGAGAATGAAGACCTGGGAATAGCTGCCTTGAGGTTCCTGAGACTCTGCGACTCCTAATTTTTGCATCGTCTTTGGAATATGGAGGATCTTTTAGATCTTTTGTCTGCTCAGGCTAACATAGATAGATGGTTCTTCTCAACCTTCTGTTTGAGCAGGACATAACAACATCAATACCACCAGCACCATCAAAGTTCCTGCTCTCTTTTACATGGAGAAGACACTGCAGAAGAAATCTTGGCAGCACCAGACCATTGACTTAAAAATGAACCTGGTACACAGGCTGTCCCTGCCAACCATGTTATATTCTGGTCCATGCTCCAATGGGAATCATCCATTAATCAATCTATTCATTCCTGCAAGCACTCCTATTTACCATTTGTGCTATAAACTGCCAGGCACAGGCAGAGCAGGGTTTAAACACTCAATGATTTCCGATGTCACGAAGGCAATCTAGATATTGTTCTTATTAAAAGGCTTAGTCTACCCCAAGCTCACGAAACCAGGCTATTCTTTCAGACACTCTTTAGTGATGACTTAATTCACACATCCCTCTTCAAATTCGTTACTGCACTGACCAGTCAGCCACATCGCCTTGATAGAGCTAAGTCAGACACTGATCTAATGGACTGATGATGGCTTCTCTCCAAAGGCAAGGACTTCAGCTGGACCTGACACCAGAAAGCTGAAACAACATCAGACAGGGCTGGCTAATTCCTCTACTCCCACATGTCATCTTGGCTTACTTCAGCTGCCTCTTAAGAGCTGCTGCCACTTCCGAAGCCACATGATCCCTGGGACTGCAGGGTGTTCCCAGATATTGCTAGGTAATTCCTGTCTTCCTCCCACCCCCACACACATCACTTGCCAGACTCTGAAGGAAGGAAAACTTCTCAATTAACATTTAAGAGAGACACTTGCCTTTATTTCACAAGAACAGGGATTTGCTCTTTTTGCTGTTATTCCACCACCTCCGTCCTTTGGTGGAGCCAAAGTGGGAAGAACCTCTCTTTTTTAGTGTCTTACTTGCTGCTGCCTAACCTTTGCAATCTGCATGCCAGCCCCAGCGCAACAGTCTTTCCAAATTCTGCCTTGGGCAATAAGGCCCTCACAGAAGACAACGCAGGAGACATAACTGAGATATGAACAGAGCAGGGAAGGAAGATCTGTTGCCAGCCAGGAATAGAGCTTTGCTTGCAAAGGAGAGGGTGCCCTGATGGAGATGTCTTCTGCCACTGAATGCTACTGTAAACAGGGTAGTGGATGTTCTGTCAAAAAGCTGTCAAGAAGCCAGACAAATATTTAAAGAAGCATATTTCCTCCTGAGGGTGAAGAAATACTTCTCAGGACTTGACTGTGCAGCCTGGTAGCTCCCAGCCCCAGGGACAAATATGCTTGCAGGCCCTGTATCCAAAGGATAGTGAGACAGGGCAAGGAGAAGAAAACAGACAGAAAACAGCCAAGTAATTCCTACAAACAAGCAATCATGCACAGACTATGGTGTGTCTGCACAGAAATAGACCCTTCTCTCTGCAGCCTTGCTGGGGGAATGGTGGTGTGTACCTAGAGAGATGATCCCCTCTGCCAGCCGCCATCTGCTGCGAGGTAAAGGCACACGCTGAGATGAACCGGATGGCTGTTGGAGGTGCACACTACCTTGGGAAGTACACAAGGATGTTCATATCAATTTACATGCAGTTTTTTCCAAGCCAGACACTGAAACTAGCTCATACACATGAATGTGCACTCTGAAGGGGTCTCCTCCTGTAGAGGAAGGAACTGTGTATAAACAAAAGGGGTGCATTTAATGCCCCAAAAAGAAATGGGTTTCTAAACTTATCTGGGCAAATAGGATAAAACAATTGGTCTCAACAGACCTGCCAAGTAAGTAACTTGCTCTGTGTTTGATAAGCAGCTCATGCAGCCTGAGCAGCTGAAATTGAGGTTGGAGCTACACCTATGCCTCTTGCTCAGAGATGCTGATCTAGCTTTTGTCTACCTGGGACAGTGTGTGTCACCTGACCAACTAGCTATCCCGTGAGGCAAAGAAAGGATGCTCACACCCTCTGCAAGTGCCTTTCTGCATGAGATTTTCCTTTCCCCCAGACACTTCACTGAACCTCACGCTTCCTCCAGTCCTTGCAAGAGAAACACCTTTGTGAGCCTGGGCTCTCTCCTCTGTGAGCATCCACTGTGGGAAATTTAAATATTGTCACCTTTGGCTACACTGTCTGTGGAGATTAGTAATCTTCTCCTTTCCCTGTCTACCCCGCATGCGGGAGCCTGGTGCTCCAGCTCCTTCCAAGCCACTGACCTAGTTCTCTCTGTCCTCAGGGACAGGCTCTGCATCCAGGTCCATCCCATGCCAAAGGCTGGGCCAGCGCAGGGGCAGGACGGACGCTGCCTGTGGATTGGTAATGCAGGAAGCAGCAGAAGCACAGTGCACACAGATTGAAAGTGGATTTGAATATGGGCTCTTGAAAAATATGAGATAGCGCACAATATGTTTTCCTCGGTGCTGTAATGTATTTCAAACAGCTCACTTCCATCTCCTGCACTTTAATTAGCATGAAAATTGGCCAGTTCCACAATCCCTTTAAATACATTCGGTGTGTTACCAAATATATTTCAAAAGCACTTACACACAGGGAGGCCAGGGCCTGGGGGTGGGATACAAAGCACTTCCCATTTTGATCCAGCTCATTACTAACCTGTCTTGTGGCCTCTGTGAAAGGTGGCTGGTGGGCTTGGGTTCAGTTTTCAGTGGGCAAATGTCACCAGGACAAACCTAAGCACATAAAACACTTCCTTTTGCTGTTGGGCTGAGGGGCTGCAATGAGAAGGCAGGAAAAAAATATAACCCTCAGCTCCTCATGTCCTGCTCTCTCCTTAACCTGAGGGAGGACCATGGAAGAAGCCATCCGTTCAGGATGCTCGCTGATCCTGGGGATAGGTTACTACCTGATCCACAGCTGTTCATCCAGCCAGCAGGTTGGTCTCCAGAATATGTCTATCTGCTAGAAACACAACTGAAGATGGTTTCAGGAAGGAACTGCTGATGAAATTTATCCTTGGTCTTTGTTAGGTGGTGAAAAACAACATGCCTTGTCTAACCCGGGGCTCAGACCATCTCTAAGGTTGCGATTTCCGGTTGCACTAAGACTTCTGGCAGGTGGTTCCCACCTCCAACCCTACACACTGTGCCCGCAACCTCTTTGGCTCCTCCAGTGTGGGGGCCACAATGTGAACTGGGATTCCCTGGGCTCACCTCACCACTATAGCTGTGCTGAAACGACAGAGGGGAGCTATGCAGGGATGGTGGGTAGCAAGGTCGGGCAGTGGTCACAGCAGCTGGGAAGTGCTGTGCTTAAATGTTTTGTGGCACTATTCTGTCAATCAGATGATTCATAGCTGGGGTTCCCCTTTCTTTGCGATACTCTAGAGACACTTCTTCTGCCTGGGAATAAATGCCAGTGTTGCATGTGCCTTTTCAAACTTGCTCTCAGCTCCAGTTTCAGGCACTCCCCATCTCTGGGCCAGCCTTTTCACCTTCCATACATCCCAGAAACCACCAGAGTTGGTAATTTTTACCAGGACCACCTATTTCGCCTCCTTTCCCAACTCATGAAATTGCACATGGTGTCGGTGGGTTGCATTGCCCCAGCTCGTGAGTGGCTGAGGGTGACCCCTGTTCCCCCCAAAGACTGGAGCCAACACCTAGCTGGTGACACTCTGGGCACCGTCCCCTTGTTGCCTGTGGTGAGGAACATGGACGGGAAGGAGGACAAACTTGCCTCTACCTGCTAGAAGTTCTCCTCCTCAGCCTCCTTCCGGGACTGCCAAGGAGAAGCAGCAAAGGTGTGGAAGAGAAAATGGAGAGAAGTCCTAGGGACACTTCCAGAAGCCAATGTCCCTGGCCAGACAGGAATTTCCACTGGGCTGTGGAAATGCCCCAGCAATTCCCTCTGGATTTTCCCAGTGCCTCAGAGCTTGAGGATGACAGAATTAATGCGCTGCTGGGCCAGTGGAAGAAACCAGGATTTGGGGAGTCTTGGGGAGGAGCTGCAAGTCCCTTGTAGCATGAAGCATCACTATATGCAAATACAGGTAATTTCATGGAAATATATGTAATTTTATGCAGATTTAAAAGCTATTGACTTTCTGTCACAAGATGTTGGCAGCTATGTTATTTGTTTGAGTCTTTTTCTTTCCCTATTTAAGCCTTTTTTTTCCTTTTGGAAGTTAAAAAATTTAAATATTCATAGAAACTTTTCTATGAGTCACAGGGAGAGACTACATCAAGCTGAAAAGTTCAGATGTGTATCCAAACTTCCTCAAAGTGCTTTGGGATAGGAAGTGGGATTTGAGAGTGGGCAGTTTTCAGATGCAGGCTACAGAAAAGCCTTTTCCACCAGAACTTTAATTTGGGCTTATGGGTGACCCAGCAACTTTTCTAAGAATAAATGAGGCTTGTGCTTGTTTAGTCAGAAAACATCAGACAAACTCCAAGTGGAAAAGCAAGGGAGAGATTGCTCCAGCTTTTAGCACAGAAGCCAGTTCCAGGCAGCAAGTAAGGGTTTTGTTGTTGCTTTCTGCAGCTTTCTTTGTATTGCCTGGAGCTGGAGCTGCTCATTATAGAAGCACAGCACAGTGGATAAAGGAATAGGAAGGATTTGATCTCCCATGAACAAAATGGGTGTCAAAGCAGAGACTTATTTTATGCCCTGGTGTATTTGCGAGGGTAGGTGCCCTACTCTGGAAGCTGTCAGATAAGACCTGGACCTGCAAATATTTTAGGGCAGGTTACTTTGTGCACTTTTAGGTGACGTATAAAACTATGACAGTGGCTTGCTACGTCACCACTCAGCCATTGCCACCTCTGTGGCAGGGAGAGGTGGACTAGATGGTCCCCCTACTATCAGGGCATTCTACAAGAAAACTTGAGGACCTCAGGAAGCAACTCCCTTACTGGGGCGGGAGGGTCTGAATTTCATGGCCTTACAGGCTTGATGCAAATGTCACGTATTTTGAAGAGGTGATTTGGAAATGGCTGACATTTTTCTGAAATGACAGTAATAGAAAGGAGGTCTTTGCAGCTGGCTGAATTAAGATGAGTCAATTTATTCCCATTTGAATGTTTGTTTTTAATGATGCTAGAGATATTATTCTGTTGTAAGACTAAAGTATTAAGCACGGCTAGAACTCTTGCCCAAATTACTGTTTAGCTACTAACTAAATCTAATGAAAAGTAAATCATGTACACCCGGACCTTAATAAAGCCTGGGTTTGCTATATCCTTCTCCCATTGGTTAGAATATCATGTACTGTCTGGCATAAACCTTAAGCTGAAATAACAGGAAAGATTGGCTAATGAAGTTGTGTTTCTTTTTTCACCCTCTTGATTCAAGAGGTGTCTAAGCCCACACAATGTAACATTTGTCCTCTTTTGACTTCCTAACTGGTGAGACTTTTAAACAAGTTGAGGAATTTGCATCTGGAGCTGAACTTGAGACCCTCTGGTGCTTGGGGGAGAGAGGTCTGCGGTGCATGCTGTTGTGGGTGGAATGAACTGCTAAGTCTGGACTGAGATTTTGCCTTATATTTCAAACATCAGAAGTCGGGAGTGATTCAGTGTTTACCTTCTGACTGAGGAAATTCCTTATTTTTTGACTTTATAATAGTCAGAAAATGTTCTAGCCATGGAAAAGGTACTTTTTATAAAAGCTCTTAGTGTTTTATTTTTTTGTCTTCACTGCCATGGAAGTTGCCACAGAATTGACCTCCTGTCTCTGAATTGTTCTTTATTTCAGTTCCATTTTTTAAAAATACTTTTTCTGCCATCAGAAAAGCTAGAAACAACTATCAGAATATTGGGTGATAATAACTCTCTGCTCCAGTGTTTTCCAGAATACAGCTCAAATGCAATAGTTTTGAATGGTAAGAATCTCATCATCCACCTTAAGAAAGAGTAAATTCTGAAACCTACTGATGTCATCTTCTACAGCTAGTTTGCTTCTGCTTTTTTGCTGCTGTAAATGTCATGAAATCCTTTCTTTTCTGTTTGAGGCTAGCTGCTGCTGCCCATGTCCGTCTGCTGAAACTCTGTAGTTTCTACCATCCTGTCACACAATTCAAAAAATAAAGTAAATCTAGTGTCATATTGAAAATGTAAGGGCTACATGTACCAATTGTCTAGCCAGGCTATATCATAGTGTACTTTATAAGTCCCAAATGCTTTGAGAGGTGTTTTCCTACATGTGATTAACAAACAGAATCTCCCATATACTAAATTAATTTGAACGCAAATGTCATCCCCTTGAAAAACCGTCTCTTTTTTTTCTCTCAGAACATTTATAAGTTGTCATAGTTCTGCATATGCAGCAGCAAGACAAGCAGCTGTCTCCTATCTTCCTGATATAAGTTAAATTCAAAACCTCTTGCCAGAGCTCGGCTGTGGACATGCAATGCCTTCCAGGAGCAGAAAAGCCTTTTACACCTTTATGGGTGGTCATTGTTTGGGGCAGGCTAACACAGAATGCATCTGAAAGAGACAGGATCCCCCAACACTACAGAATACATGTAGGGAAGTGGAGAAATGTCTGTTTAAGAAGTGATTCAGAAGACACTATCAAAAGGATAGGTACCAGCCAAAATAAAAACTGCACGCTCTGTGATAAAGGCTGCTTGAAGCAGAAATGTCAGAGGTTTGGGGTTTTTTACCACTGTTTCTCTTGTCTGTATTTGAATACATGTTAGTGAATGTGGGTTATTTGTTTTAAAGTCTCTTTCTTCCTTATCAAAGGCTGTCTTCTGACTTCACTCTGTTTTTGCTGGAAAGCTGCATTTAGTAATGTAAATGTGATTCGTCCCTGAAGCAGCTGCAAAGAGTGGCACAATTCTGTCTGTGCTTGCATCAGTAGCACACATTAGCACATAAAGAGAAAGACTGATGGATGGAAGGGATGGGTCAGAGGATTTGTACCAGGTAGTGGCCCCATCCCTTCAGCTCTAGGACATCGGCTTGCACCCAGCCCTGGATGAATTCCCATGTCTCAGCTTGAGGAGCAGAGCAGGACAACCCAAAGCCAGCGCGAGGGGGTGAGCAGAACATGAGGACAGAATAAGAAGTTGGTGGGTCTACTGGAGACTTAACAACCCTGTAATTAAATAGCACTCCTCTTTTCTAGGCCTTGGTATGAACGTAGTTAAACGCAATGCGAAGTTCCTCCCTTGCAAGTAGTTCCTTGGTGTGCAAGGAGATAATGGAATTTAAATGATGGACCCAGCTAATCAATCAATTTTTGAAGCCTTATGTATTTGTCCTCTGGAATGATTCTTTTAAGAAACTGGCCTGTCAGGTCTCACAAATTTGAAGACTCCTTCTCCTCCACCCCCGTCCCTGTGCACCCTCCAGCTTATGCCATACCTCATGTGCTTCCAGTGCAACATCCAGCAACCTCTCCATGGGTGCTTTCTTGCTCTAGTCTGGGATGAGCTGATTTTGCTGCACGGGGCTGGGGAGCACAAGAGAGTGTTCTGTGTGGTGCTCTGCCTTCAGGACACATGCTTGTAAATATGCTGCCCTGCTGCATCATTGCAAGATGTTGTATGGAGGCCACATGAAACTGGAACTGCAGGTACTATGAAACATGTGGAAAAGCCTGGGAGAATCAAAGACTAAAAGGGTTAAAATTCCCTTGTCTAATTTCCCTGCTCCTTTTTCCTAAGGGAAATTAAAGCCCCAGGGGTTTTTCAAGGCCTACACCTGACTATAAGAATTACGGGGATTTTGTTTCCCCTCCAGTGGGGGAATGAAAAACCATACTATGAACCTATGATTAATCACAACAAACCAGGAGCTTATGGCTAGAATACTAACTATGGAATACACAAGCAATGCTTTTGTGATCAATCTGTGAGATTTTTTGTTTTAAAGGGGAAAAAAAAGCACCCTGCCAAAAATGTGTTGAGTATTTTCAAATAATGAGTACATTCGAGGAAATTTTGATTTTGCTCAGGGACCATCTGCGAGCAGAGAAAGGGACTAAATTCTTTCAGCAAATTACTGGCTGCAAATTATTTTCTCAGCACTAGTTATGAATGTTGGAACTGCACAGCTGAAAATGTATTATTAAGCTGAGAACTTGGGATTTAGGGACAAGAGATTGTGAATTTTTTTCTTTTAGGTGCTTTTTTTAAGCGTCCCATGCTGCAAGAGACACATTCAATTGGAAGCGTTCAGAGATTCAAGAGAAGCACCACAAACTAAAGTACCCCAAAGTGATGGACAAGGATAAACTTTAAGACATACTCATGTGGGAGCATCTGCAGATGTTTAAGGGGCAGGTTTTGGTTTTAAAAATGAATTATCCAAGCTGCTGATGTAGAAAGATACTGTAAATAAAATCTGCTCAATGGATTTGAAGCAAGAGAATTTGATGTTTAAGACCTTAGCTGGTTGTTCAGCTCTGGACTGCCATGGCTAGTAAAGCCCTCAGATGGGCACTTAATTGAGGACTGGTCCAAAGCTACAGAGTGAGCTGAAAGCTTCCTTGCTAGCCCCTATGAAGAGCAACTGTTTCATTTCACTGAGGTGGGGGAGTGAGATGCGTGGTGGAATTTCAAAATGTGTTCCATGGACCATCGGTGTGTTGGAAGTCACTCCCGAGCTGGATGTAGCTACATCACACAGGTGGGCGCCTGCTGCCAACCCTCTGCCTGGCCTTGGTGCTGAGCATCATGCCAGAGGCAGTATCTAGCAAAACAGAACCCATGACTGTCTGCACCCAGGATTCAGATTTTTTTAAATATGGGCTTGACGTGGAACTAGAATTAAAGCCCTAACTTTTGAAAGATGATTTCTGTGAGAAAACATTCTGGGGAAATTATTTTGTGTGTGTATTTAACACTTAATTCAATGTGTATTTTATTACAATGAAAATGAAGTGTCTTTCATTTAAACTGTTTCTTCTTCTGTTATATAATGTGCCATAGAATACATTTTCTAGAATTATCTAGTGATAAATAGTCTTCTGAAGGAAAACCAGAGATATTTTCCCCCACTCGTAGCTTCCCCCAAGAAATTTTGGCTAAATTGAGCTAATTTCATGTCACTTTTTGATTCCAGTGGAACAGCAAGGCCTGCTGTATTAAGCCCTGTAATCACCACTCGCTCACTTTACTGTAACCAAAAAAAAATCATATTGCGTGTTGTGAAATAATTCCATTATATTTCAGTTAATTGAATCCAGGAATACTTTAATCAAGCTGGGTGTAGACGAAAATGCCTGCTTGAAGACCTCAGAGATATTCAGATCTCAATACAAATTTTGCTGATTAGTTTGAGTCTTGGAACATCATTTCCAACTCTTGGAGCTTTGACTGAGACCTAATGGGTAGGGTAGTAGAGGCAAAATTATCTCACCTGTCTCACATGTGATTCCTAAGCCTTTCTGTAATGTATGTGGTCTGTCTCCCATCAGGGACAAAAGCCTGGGCTTTCCGTAAGGGGTCAGACTCAACACTCATTTCCTAATCTAAACAGAACTGAACGGGTCTCCTTCCTGATTTGGAATGATAGCTGGTTGCAGACTGAAATATTGAAAAGTGAGCCAAAATCCAGAATCAAGATTAATCTGTAGTCCTGTGCAGGTTATGGAGAGAATTACCAGAGACATTCCAAGGACTGCTAGTTCAGACAGAGATGCAAGAGCTATTTGAGGATTACAATAAAGTGGATTTCAGCAACGTTGTACGAGAAGTTTTCTATGTGAATAGCCAGGTTTTACTGCCTCTTATGCCCACTGTCCCCAAAAGTCCAAAATATTTTTTGGCATGTTGATTTCCTCTTTTTTATTTTTTATTTTCTTCACTTTTCTTTTTGTGTCCTCTCTTTCTTGCTCTCTTTCTTCCTTTCTTCCCATTCTTCCTTCCTTCCTTGCTTGCTTGCAGGAATGGATTTCTGAATTTCTTTCTTCCATACTCTGGATTTCAAGTGCTGAGACGCTTCAGATCCACGAAAGACCTCATGGTAGGAGGTCATTAAGTCATTCAAGGGACATGTATAAAGATAACATTGATACTCATAATAGTCTGCCCATGGCTTTGAAGGAAACAATACCCCTTCTGGCACCTTATTTCCACACCTCAAAAAAAGGCTTCACTCCTGTGAAACAATGTAGAGTCTCCAAAAAGAGTGTGGAAGAGGCAGAAGCTGAAGCAATCAAATGAAATAGTGTGAACATGCTGGGAAGCGCAGAAAGAGAGAGAAGGAAGGAATGAAAGCAGTCCTGAAGACAGAGGGACTTTAGATCCAAGGAGAAAAGGGGGAGAAGTGATGGGAAAGATGAAGAAAAGAAGGGGTAAAGGTGACAATATGTGGGCACGGGAAATTAATGTAAAGGATAAAGAGAAAGCAAAGAGGGGGTGTATGTGTGAAGGAAGAGATTAAAAGAGGCAGTAAAAGAAAGAGGTGAAGTTGTCTAACATATAGAGATGGGAAGTGACATGTTTGTTTGAATTCTGGGGCTGCTCAGCCCGGCTGCACTCTGGTTTCTGCCTTTGATCAGCTGCATGGCAGGCTGGTGTCAGATCAGAAAGCAAATGAGATGATAAAGCTGCTGAAGCTGCAGTGAGTTTAACAGCGGCAGAGTGGCAGGGGGTGGGAGGGAGGAACTGATGAACGAGGCGAATGCTCCCTGTGCAGAGTCCTGGCGGCCGGTGTGGCTGCCTCCCATGCTGAGAGGTTGCCAATGGCCAGAGCAAGAAGCTCCTTTGTGCTGGTCACACACAGAAAAAGGACCCGTCTCTGTGTGCCGGTACCATTGTCAGCAATGCTCTTGCCAACTGTAAGCCTGGTTGAGGCATCAAAGAGGGGTAGTGGGCTGATCGAGTGATTAAAAATATCGATGCCTGCTTTAGCTCTGCTTGCTTTCCAGCTTTTGGGTTCGCTGTGACTAGCAGAAATGCAGGCAACTCTGAGAAGCTTTCCTGTGGCTGGCACTTACCAGCTGTGAGTTAGGGGTAAAGGGACAGAAAATGGAGGCAGCTTGATTAAGCCACACTCTGATCGTATTTCCATTTTGGGTAACTCCTGATGCAGTGTCAAAGCAGAAGCCTTGGAGGCAGGCCCCAGGTCTGGGATGGAGTCGGTGGAGCTAATGGGAATTGAATGGAGCTGGAGGCGGTGTTTTCTGCAAGGTGAAGCAGGGGGCCTTATTGATCAGAGTCCTGAGCACTTTCACTTGACAAAGTGTAGGGTGCCCAGAAGGCATTACCATATTGGTCCATACAAACCACTTCCCTCCGCTATTAAGTTACTCTGCCTTTTCTGTTCAGTGCCCTTGGGCTGAGTATCTAAAGGGGATCTATGAGAATATCAGCCCTGTTGCAATGAGACTCACGAAGCCCTACTCACAGCTGGCACAAGGATGCATGGCTGTGAAAAGAAGATGCTAGGAATTAGGACTGCTTGTCCCACTAGATTCCTCCTCACCTTGGAAAACCCTTGTCTCCTCCCAGCAGGGTAGAGTAGGTGCTTGTCCTGGCGTGGCTACCGTTACGCCAGACAGATGCTCTGAGAGCAGGTAGCTTCATATCTCTGCCTCTTTTGTCCAGCTTACAAAGTGGGATTGAGATTTCCTATCTTTGTTCCTCTGCAGAGCGTTACATTGCTTCATTTTCCTGGTAGCAGAGTACATTATAGCAAGCCGTGTCCTGATTCAGGAATCCAAGTGCTCTAAACAGAGCTTCCTGGCACAGATGCTGGGTTTTTGACAGCTCCATCATGCCATTCCCGGAGTGAGGATTTCTACAGCGATGTTCTGGGGGTGGAGGTTGAAAGAAGTTTAGGATATCACAGAACTAATTAAATGCAAACTAGGCTGCCTGCAGAAAGCCGTGCGTGCCGGTTGCTATGTTTCTGGCAGGAACAGACTGGGAGAAGGGGGGCCGAGAGGGTGCTGTTTGTTTTTTCAGTTTAAAATGAAGACGCCGACAAAGTTCTGGTTACTCACCAGCCTTTGAAATGTGGATGAAACATGAATTCTTGCAGCCATAAAAATAAGAGAAGTGAGAAGAGGAGGTAGAGTTAGAATGGATGAATGGATGGGTAGATTAGATAGAAAAGGGGAGTAGAGGGTTGCTTCTGTTTGTATTCATACATTGTTATCTCTGCGTTGACAGATGCTTTGCCTCCCAGATCACCCCCAATTAATATGGAGGTTTTGTGCTCTCCTTTCAAAACAGTTCCTCGTAAATTACCTTGAATTAGAAACCTTCAGAGCACTTGAAGCTTGACAAAAGTGTACACTGTGCCCATGTCAGCTCCCCAAAAGCAATGAAGTTCACTGGGTGCAGCAGGATTTGGTTTCCTTTGTGAGGAAAGAACTAAAAGAACTAAATGAGCATGCAAACACATGTGCGTCCAGACCCACTAAATCTGTCCTTATTTCATTAGTCCTCTGCGGGTAATCAGAGGACAAGTTAAGCACAGCTTTCAGCTGCTTCACCTGAGTAACACTTGGGGGGATAATTAAGCACTTGCCTGAGACAGAGAAGAGACACACCGAAGAAAGAATTAAGGACTTTGGGAAGGGAATGAATAAGCTAACTGGGATCACTTCAAGAGTGAAGATGGCTTTGAAGAACACCCACTGAAGGTATTCAACCCACTGGAACAAACATGTTTCTCAAACACCTGTGTGGAAATTAATATTGAGCTACCTGGGCTGCTTTCATGTAAATCGCTAGTAAAAAGAGAATAGACTAGTTCAAAGAATGGGGCTTCAGTGATGACATGCCATGCTTTAAACATCGTCCTGGATCTTGGCATAACCTGGCCAGTGACAGAGGCCAGAGAGAATACAAACAGGCAGAGGCAGCATGGGACAGGGAAGGAATTGCAGGCACCACTCAGTTGAGTATTATGCTCAGGGAATCCCACCCAGCGCAGGACAAGTTAGAGTTGTACCAGATGGTTTGAGATCTATGAGAGTGGCAGCTATAAATGCAGGGGACAGGGTGCCAGGTGCACGGAATAAGGATGGCCAGAATGATTTAGAGATAACGTGCCACCTGTCATAAGCAAGGGGTGTCCAGCCAGCTGGCAACCTCTGCCATGACATCCCAATGCACACGTGTTAGAGGGTGAGAACTTCGTGCCGGTGGTGAGGCAGGATGGCGTGCCAGCAGGCAGGGCTGCCTGCGGGCTAGTCCAAGAGCAAGCAGGGTGTGCTGGCATGCCACTGCTGACCTTGCAGTTTCCTCACAGTGCTGAGGAGATGTGTGCATTGACACACTGAAGAGGCACGTGGCGAGGGCAGGTCGACAGTCCAGGACTCCCAGGAAGAGAGGTTTTCTGCCTGCCCTTTCTCTTTTTGCTGCATAGCTGGCACTGCTCGAGCTGCCAGGACACAGTCACAGCTCCTCGCTTACCCCCCTATCCCTGACTGCAGCCCTCTGCTGATAATGTGAGCGATGGCAGTGTCCCAGCAGGGAACTGAGAGCCCAGAAGAGGGAGAGAATAGGGCGGTTTAAACTCATGGTTGGCATGTCAAAACGGTCCAGGGCATAGACACAGCTGCAAAGCGCTCCTCACCGCATGGAGGAAATGTTACTCTGGCACAAGGCATTAGAGAGGGTGGGAGTATTTCAGAAGAGCACAATGTCTCCTGCCTTCCCCAAAGTTCCTAACGGAGAAGGAAGTAGTAAACTCTCCATCATTCACCATCTTGCAAAGGCTGTACCCATTGCACAGTCTGAAGCCCACCCCTCTCTGCTGGAAACCTCTTCTCCTTAATGACAGCGGCCTGCTTTAATGAACGACAATTTCTGTGACAGCATAAAATAAATGAGGAACACTCTCAACCTGAAGTTTGTATTGAATTAAATATTACAGCATTGATTGGGTTATTCATTTAGCATCTCACTCAATAAACATCTCTTGCAGTGCATGTTTCTTCATTTATCTTACCTTGTCGTAGAACCTGCGCTTACCCATCGCGCTCGGCACTGCTGCTCGGCTGAGGCGAGGAGGAAGGAGCACGCATGGCCCGGGAAAGCTGCATTCAACATTTCTTCCAAGGAGCGAGACCTCTGCTTGGGAGTCACAAAATAGACCAGAACTCTGGTCTGTGGAGGAGAGGTACTCACTTCTCTCAGAGATGGCTAAAGACAGCACAGACTTCCAGGATCTCTGCTGAGCTGTGGCTCAAGCTCAAAACCCAGGACAATGAGACATGGGGAGAGCAAGCAACAAGAAAAGCTAATGCAGCACTGAGGGCTTATCTATAATCTGTGCACGTGTTTCTCTAGGGGCTCTTATTTTAATGCCCCCAGCAAGACATTCTGTGGATGAAAGAATGCAAACCCTAGTCTGATCCTGTTACTTAATCAGGAATATTATGAGAGGACCAGAGCTATTTTAAATTTCACCCCTTAGAAAACACTTGCAAAGCAAGAAAGCCCCATAAAAATGTCAATGCAAATGCAAGCGCTCAGTGATTTGGGTGTAGGCAGTGAATCCACTCTCATACTTACAAAATGGACATAGCCTGTAAAATGCTTGGCAGGCTTTTGGGCTCCGTAAGTAATCCAGGAGCCATTCTGGGAGATGGAATGCAATTACTAGGACTAGTTGATATCAATTTATTTAGTGAATTTGCTTTATTCTGCTCAAGATCTGATCGTGGCTGCCCAAATTTGTTTGTTGTTTGTATTTGTTCATTGAATTATTTGTGCAGGTAAATTATAGCCTATTAATCATGTTTATTATGACAGAGCCTAGGGATTGACCAAGAATGCACCCCCTCTGCCTATTTTCTGGGTAGTGTGCAAAGACAGAATAATAGGCAATCCCTGGCCTCATTTATGTTTGAATTGAGTGCTTTGATTATTTGCTATTTGTCAGTTGTTGGCCGTTTAAGTTGTTTAGCATTCTTTGTTTTCCTTAAACCTGGTAACATAAGCTTTTCAAGTAAGAATTAAATGTTGCAAAGAAATCACTGGAGCTTTGGTTTTCTTAGAAGGTGGGTGGTGGGTTGAGACAGTGGAGGTGAGAAAATTTACTAAGAAGAGAGAAAGAACAGTTGGACACTTATTTTTCCAAATAGCTGCGTGCCTTACTAACTGGGGGAGTGGGAGAGCTGTATACAGTAATGCCCTTGTGTTCCTTTTTCTTCCATCATGCTACTTGGTTGCATGTACCTGTATAAGAATAATCCAGTACGTTATAGTTTAAGCTGAATTCTTCCTTATTTGGTTGTTTAAATAAAGGGACTCAAAGATAGTGCCTCATTCTCGGTTCAGCTCTCACTGTTTCAGCTACAACACTCGGCTCTCCGGTCATCAACATCACTCCTTGGTGGTACACATTTTCTGGAACACTGCTGCAAAAGCTGGAGTTGCTGTGCAGGTCTGAAGCTATGCTTTCCCAGCTGATAAGGCACATGTCCCTACAGCATCTGAAGGTCTGATAAAGCCACTCCTTTGTCTCTTGTTTTCCCTGTTTCCAACATAGGTTGCAAGTGATTGTTTTCCCGAAGTCTAGTCTCTGAAGTGAGCTTCTGTCTTTGCATCATGTTAGTCCCTTTGCCTTCTCTGTTGTCCATCTCTCTTCTCCTCCTTTTTTTCACCCTTTTCCATGCCTTGTCTTCTGTTCAAATCTCAGCACCTTTCAAACATGGACATACAAATCTTTGCACAAATCTTGATTACATGTTCTTTTCTTTTTTTTCAGTGGACTATTTAATTTCATTTCCTCTTGTTCATATGAAAATTCTTGAGCTGGAATTCTCCTGGATGTCAAAGGAGCCCAAACAGGTTAAACCAGACTCACATCTAGTGAGTTCCTGTTCACCACAGTTTTTCACACAAAGCTGATGCCAGGCAAGAAGATTTTCTGTCAATAAAGGATAAAAATGAAAACCTGCTCCCCTTAAAATATCAAGCTGGATCTCTACTTTCCATTTAAAACCACACTTAAGACATTTTACTTCAGCCTTGCACAGTTAGCACTTAATATGGAGCCACAGTGTCAAGAGTAGTACTTCAGACCTTCGTCTTAAAGACTCACCTCTAGTCAAGACCCTCTTGCAGAGGAGAATGGAGGAAAACTTATCCACCATAAGGCCCTGCAGCAGCTTCCAAGGCATAAAACTGCCTTTTGCCTCCACTTCCTTCTTAAATTCTAGTTAGCAAAAATCCCAGGGTACGGTTCAAGGAAAATATAAATAATCCCAATGGGTGCTTTTTAACCCAGTTGTTACTAAGACTTTTGACAGCCTCTTGTATTCAACACTAGCATTCTGCTGGGTATAGAGGTCAGATCCGTAATGCTTGTATTGTCCTTGGCTCTTCTCCTGCTCTTCCTCTATCTGTCTCTGACATACAGCTGACCACAGAGAAGCTTTCTGTGATAGTCTGCTCATGTTTGTGATTTATCTGCCCTTCCACGCCTTTCAGCACCCCAGTTTCTTTTCCAGATAAACAGTGATCCTCAGGGAAAAGAGAGAGCTGCAGTTGAGAGACACAGAGGGAGGATTAGTCCCAGAGGATGCCATGATCAGCTGAGTTCTCAGTTTGAAGTTCTGGAGCTGGAGGGCTGTATTCCCTGGTGGACTAGAAATAACTCCAGGTATGAAGCTTGACATTAACGCATTGTGGATGAAATTCTTTTGTGTTCATAAACCAGGAGTCACTGTAGCTACATGGCACAATGAAGTGTGCGCATTGAAACAAGTAAGTGCTCTTTGTCTGGAGAGGGAATAGAAGCATTTCGAATTATCCCTTTGAAGAATAGTTCTTCCTGGTGCTTATTTGATTTTGTTATACATATACAAAGTATTCAAGCTAAATGCCTTTGCTAGGTCAATTACTACAGTTTACTTACCAAGGCTCTGTTAAATGCTTTCAAGCACAAGTCCCTTCTGTGCCATTAAAGAAGCTTTCTATTTCTGTGATACTGTATTAAGCTTCACACTTCCACTCCCTAGTGGACTTTGTCTTGTAACTGGATGCTAATACATCCCTTTATACAAACCAAAGTGATGGGGCAGAGCCGTGCGACAGAAGGACTTTTAGGATCCTCTGTTATTAATATCTTGAAGCAGTCAATTTTATGCCACTCCTCATTTCCCAAATTTTCCACAGTCAGCTGTAAGTATGGTTATTTTTCCTGACACCGCGTTTTCCACTTGTTCACTGCATGTCAGTTAACATGGTGGCTGCAATGAGTAGGATCATAGAACGGTAGAATGGTTTGAATTAGAAGGGACCATGAAGATCACCTAGTTCCAAACCTCCTGCCATAGGCAGGGATACCTTGCACTAGACCAGGTTGCTCAAAGCCCCAGCCAACGTGGCCTTGAACACTTCCAGAGAGGGGACCTCCACAGCTTCTCTGGACAGCCTGCTCCAGTGCCTCAGCACTCTCATAGTAAAGGATTTCTTTCTTCTATCTAATTAAGTCTACACCGTTTCAGTTTAAAGCCATTACTCCTTGTCCTACCACTACATGCCCTCTCAAAAAGTCCCTCTCCAGCTTTCTTGTGGGCCCCTTCAGGTACTGGAAGGCTGCTGCAAGGTGTCCCTGGAGCCTTCTCTTTTGCAGGTTGAACAACCCCAACTCTCTGTCTTTCCTCACAGGAGAGGTGTTCCAACCCTTGGATCATTTTTTGGCCCTCCTCTGGACCCAGCCCAACAGCTCCATGTCTTTCCTGTGCTGAGGGGTCCAGAGCTGGACGCAGGACTCCAGGTGGGGTCTCACCAGAGTGGAGTAGAGGGGCAGAATCACCTCCCTTGACCTGCTGGCCACGCTGCTTTTGATGCAGCCCAGGATACGGTTGGGTTTCTGGGCTGCGAGTGTACACTGTCGGGACATGCTGAGCTTCTTACCAACCAGCACCCCCAAGTCCTCCGCAGGGCTGCTCTCAATCCCTTGTTCGCCCAGCCTGTATTTGTGCTTGTGGTTGCCCCGACCCATGTGCAGGACCTTGCACTAGAAGCACAGCACAGTCTCCTTTAAGGAGACTCTCTGACCCAGTTACTGTGCAAGCTGTTTATCCTGCAGTCCCAAGTGATACCACAGGCAGCCAAGTGGGTGGCAAGCTGTAGTTGTGAGGGGATATAGTTGTTCACAGTAGAAGGAATGGGGAACTCTGATTTCTTCTATGAAGTCTGTGGCAGAGAGCCCTCCAATAATGTCTGTAGCCAGTTCTCCCCCCTGTGAAGAGAAATGAAGTTATATACCTTGCTGCCCAACAGATCTCTGTTGTAGTTCCCCTAGTGCCCCAGGACCCGATTTTCTGTCGGCTGGTGTCTCAGAGCGTTAGATGTTTGCAAACATGCTGCTACCCACATGTTCACTCACAATTGTCCCAAAGGCATATCTGTGTATCCCACAGGTACTTCATGTTTCAGGTTAAAAAAAGTCATATGGAAATTTATGCAGGTTAAGACTCTAGTCACTGTGCTGTTTCTTAAAAAAAAAAAATCTATTAATGAAAACTGGGCTGCAAAATGACTTTAGTGATTAACCACAAAGGAGGGAAACCAACAGACACGTGAATTTCTTAGTCTGTACTTTCTAAAATAAAGTTTTGCTGTGTGTGGGTCCTCAACATTTTCTAAAGCATGGGCCACCTCCTGGTTGAGAAGCTGCATTACAGATGCCTCCTCTTCCATTCGAAACCAGGGGGGATGTGTTTCTTCTCCCTGCAATTTAATAGTACCCCTGTGACAGCTCCAGTGATCACTTGCACAGAGAAGTCATATGCTGAGGGTACTTTGTGTTTTGTTAACATCTTTAAATGTGATTTAGCAGTTGGAAACAAGGAGGAGAAGCTGGAACCACAAGACCATCAGATCTGCATTGCCTGCGTTTAACATCTGTGAGCTCAGAAATGGAGGGAAGAAAGAAATTCCCAGAGATTCTTACTGCTAAAAATCCGCTGCAAGACAAATGAGGAGCTGCAATAGGACTACTTGGATGAAGTTGCCCTTTTTATGCATGCAACTGAATCCTACCTGCCTGTGCAGAGGTATCCCCGTGGCACCAAACAAATAAAAAAAATAAGTAAACAAGATAATCTCTATTTGGAAAGAGAAATATGTCCTGTTTATAATGCAGTCTAGATGCATTTGCCACATAAGTTCCTCTGAAACATTCCCTGAGGCAAAGAGACACTAAGTGAACAACAAAGTCCGGACGGCACTTCAGACAATATAAGGCAGACCATGGTCTCCTTTTCAGGGAGGACCAGAGGCAAAGTAGAAATCTCCGCTGCACAGTCCAGGGAAACAAAAGCTGGTTTGACTAGGAAATAATCCACTCTACCAGGGGACAAGCAGAAAAGGTGAACTTCTTGATATGGAACTCAGGCTGCCTGAACCTTTTTGCTCTGTTGTGTGTGTCCTCCTCTAAAACTGGGATAATCCAGAGGATGGAGAATGTTTCAAGGGACCCTCCAATTTAAATTGCTAGTATCAGCCCCCTGACCTCTGAGATCTTTCTACATGCGCCCCACTACAGCATTGTCCAGATGCCCTCAGGAAGGAGGCACAACTGCCCCCCTGCTTCCATGCAGCAAGTGAGATGTGAACATCACAAAGAAGCACCACTCTGGAAACTGCAGCCCTCAGCTGCAAACAGTCTAACACACAGCACGCTGTACAGCGGGGCTGGGAAGCCTGCAGCGTGGTTCAGCAGTAGGCTGAACCGTCATTTGGGATCTTTGTACCTGAATGGCAGAAATACCAGTCATACAACGGCAAGCTGCTGATCAGTGCAAACTCACACTGATAGTCAGAGCATGTTGATGGGGGAAATCATTCTGCAGGCTTTGCACTGGAACAGGGATAGCCTGTGTGTGTTTTTTTAATGTGAAACCAGATCATTTGGTGTCCTGTTTTCTCATAACTGGCATAAGGTAGGTACGCACTCCTTATTGCAAGCACAAGAGGCGTGCCAGTGCCTGGTTCAGGTCACATTTACACAGCTGCAGTCACTGGTACTGTGTGGATATTGTACTGAAAGTCTTGCAGGTGCACAACTTGAAACACTGCAATATTACCCCTGCTGTCTACTAACACAACATTCTGAAAATCCTGAATTTAAGGGACAGGGAGACAGCTTTTATTTTTTCTGGTATAGCGACATGAAGTCGTTTGTGATGGTGGGAAATCCCTGCCTTAAGTATGCTGGAACTTTGTGGCATTGCACTGGTAGAAGAAGGCTACACTAGTGGAGTACTGATCTGCAGTAGTTACACTGGTATAAATTACCTGGGCAGAGGCAAAATGTCACTTGATTGTTCTTTCTTCAAATCAACCCCTCCAATTCCCGACCATGGTCTTCCTGCCAGCTATTTAATATGCTGAAGCTCTTGGCTTTTGCAACCCGTTGTCGAGTATGAACACTCATGGAAAGGCACAAATTCACTTCCAGCCTGAGAGTTTTCTCCCTGCATTGTGAAGAGAGGTGGCAAGCGAGGATGAGCTGGATTCCCAGGTGGGTGATGAGCAGGGCAGGGAGGCAGCAGGTCCACATGAGGTCCGGTGCCCAGGCCTTCCTCTCTCAGCCAGGGGACCATCGGTAAGGAGGCCGTTTAGCCAAAACATATTTTCCTCTTTAGTACATAACGGTAACCTGAATAAAAGGTTTGAATTACAGAGCAGGCTCACCCAGCACATTCTCTAATCATTGACTGCCATTTGTGTCAAGAAAATAAAGAAGGAGAGAGCAGGCTGGAGCACATGGGCAGGAGTGACTGAGAGTAAGGCAGGGTGGTGACTGAGGCCGTAAGATGGAAGTGAGAGGCTTACCCTGCCGAAACGGAATTAAAGCAAGCCACAACGACAAAGGAAATTTGATTAAAAAAACCCAGTAGATAGCTATTATTGGAAAGTCGAGTGCTTTGTTCCAGCAACAAAGCAATATCGTTCACAAAAGCCTAATAGCAATTGCTTCTCTTCCCCTTTCCTGCAGCTTCTTGCCTGCCTTGCCTTTCCCCACAGCCAGCCAGTGAGCCAGGGCCAGCGGAGGTGCGGGAGGCACGGGAGCTGGCTCTGGGGTGCGAGAGCCGTGGGGCTGAGGCAGCTGGCATCCCTCTGTAACTCCCTGAGGGCCTCATCCTTCGTCTCCTGTTGTCTCTCCTCTCCCTTCTCTCGCACAGCCCCTTTGCCTTTCTCTATCCCTGCTCCACTGGTGCCCTTCTCTCCTTCTCTATCCCTCTCTTCATCTTTCCCTCCCTCCTTATCTCTCTCTTCCTGCCTCACCCTGTTTTTCCCTTTCTTTCCCCTCTCTATTTCCTCTCCCTTTTCCTCTTCCCTGTCACTCAGCTGTGCCTCTCCTTTCCCCACTCCCCTCTCCCCCTCTCTTTCCCTGGCTGCACCGTGTTACTAATGTGCAGTAATGGTATGGCTGGAAAGTCATTTGCGCTCCCCTTCTCTTTATTTTTTCCTGCAGTATTATTAAAACTGCTCCATCACTGGCTGTAATGGGAGCGTCTGTATTTTCTCCCTCGCTCGTATCCCTGACATGACATAATGCCTGCCCTCACCAAGACGCTATAACACCGAGGTAATTGAAACATAACTCACCGTAAATTACAGTCCGTTGTTCCAGGCAGGGCCGCGGCCATGCTTCCTAGAGCTCATTCCAACTGGAAGCTAAACATTGCTTTAAAAAGGATGCTTAAGCAAAACAAAGCCATTTAAATAGCAACACAAACATGGAGAGGGAGGGGACCATGGCTCTTGGGCTCTCCTGGAGATGTGGGCTCCCGCCTGCACAGCAGCTGATGTGACAGAGCAGTCAACAGGCGTTTATGGTGACTTTTCTGTGGTCTACGTGTTCTGAGCCAGGGGGACTGGGACTGAGGTGTCCTTGTAGAAGCAAGTGTCAGCCTCAAATGATCGTCTCTGTTAGCAGAGATGCTGAGGACAGAGTGGGCCATGCAAAAAGCTGCTTAGCTAAAACGTGTGTTTGGCAGGTCAGAGGTCTGAGGCTTTGATGGGATACTTGCAGAGTCGGTGTGCCCTGATGCACATTGCAGATGTGGTAACCTGAGGCTCCATTCATCCCGGCAGAATCTCGGTTCATGTTGAAATTGATGAGGCTACAGCCTCCAAAAGGCCCAAATAAATGTGGCCTACAGGGTCCTAAATGTTACAAAGGACACCCCTCCCTACCCATTAAAAAAATTAGTAACAGATACCTATATTCAGAGCTGAATATCTACTGACCCTGAGACTTGAAAGAGCTTGGACTCTTGAAAGTTCATGGATTTAGTCCCAGGTGTCCCACTCATCTGCAGAATAACCTCAAGTAAGTCACTTCACCTTCCTATGTGCCTCAGTTTCCCGTTCCACAACACGGGACAAAATACCAGCTTGCTTTGTCAAGCACCCAGTGACCCAGTGATAAATCAAAAGTATATGAGGGTGAGGCAGGGGTAAATACCCCACTGCTGACGACAGGAGTGTGAGCTGCTAGGAAACATCGTTTTGCAGTCAGAAGACAGCCCTGGAAATCATGAGCCCTGGTTTTTGGTTTTGACTCTTGCTTTGGCTGGTTCTGCGCCTATCAGCAAACCCCTCTAGCACCCAGTAGCTCAGCTGTCCTCACCCAGAGAACTGTCTGTTTTGGGGTTTGGTCTGTCATCCCTTGAATTTTGTGAAATTTTGAGCAAATGCACAAAAACTAAAATGTGCAGTGATTTTTCTTCAGTAATGGAAGTGAGTATTTGAAAACTTGAAAAGGTCAGGATTAGACAGAACAGCCTATCTCTCAGAAGCACAAATTGGCCTCTGTCCAGGGCCTTTCCATTTATTGTCAGTGGACACTGTGGCCCAAATTTGTGCCTTGGTGTCATGCGGCTGGTGCTACAGGGATAACAGGGTCTTGTGAGAAATAGCCCTCAGTGCACTGCTTCGCAAAACACAAAGGGCTTTGTTTTAGGGAATGAGATTTACTACTTGTCTGGGATGAAATGACAAAAACTCAAGGAACTATGACCCCATGACTGCTCCGGTTTTCCCTGGAACCCTTCACAGTCAAAACTACTGCAGTCAGCAACCTAGCAACTGCTCTAAACTGCCCGGGAAGAGCCTGCGGACCCCTCTTAAGGGCTGGATTTTGGCAGACAGAGAAAAATGCCCTCTGTGTGATGCCATGCAGTGGACGAGTCCACCAGGGTTGCACGCGCTAGGTGATGCATGGGCTTGCAATTGATTACTGCAGTAATGAAGCCTTGGCAGTGGCTGCTTTGCAGTGTTAAGTGATGCACGTCCGAAGCAGGTCTAGTAACAGAGGTTGATTTGCTCCTGGGACCACAGGGATGCTCCATGGGCACCCCATGCTCCTGCCCCACAGTGCCTGCCTTTCTGGGCTTCACACCTGTGTGGGAGGAGGAGAAGCCAGGTTAAAGTGCAAGGCAACAAAATATTGTGTGGAGAGCCTTTCAAGAGGCCAGGGCCTCTGTTTTCTGGCATTCCATGGGTTAGCACCTGAAGCAGGTCCGTGCAGCATCCCGTGCCACTCCTGCCTGGGCAGCTGCAGCAGCAGCAGCATGGAGATGCCATAGCTGTGTGCTCTCCCACCACTTGCTTTCCCTGTTGCCAGGCTGGAGCTGATTGCTTTCTGTGAGGCCTGCCACATGCCCCTTGGAAGTGTTTCTATCAACCCTCTTACCGTAGCTAAGGTTTCAGCAATCTCACCCCTCCTCTCCTTGACATTATTAGTTTATCTTTGTCCACTGGCAAAGTTCCCAAGCAATTCAACAATAACAATTGTTTCTCTGTGGCTGAAAAAGTCATCTCTGGCACTGGCTGTTATTGATCATCTTACAGGAACTGGACATTTTCTTTTCCTTTCCCATTTTTTAAAATACATATTTTGAGTGAGTTTCAGTCAATTTTAGTGCTCATGAAAGTCAAAGACTGATGGTGTTGACTAGAGCTAAACTTAGCTCTGTACGGCTTCCCCTATGCACACATCTCTACTAATGCACCACATTACCAACTTGCAGTAACTTCTGACCCTCTCAGCCTGGGGCTCCCCTTACCAGCTCTGCCAGTGCCCCCTACTGCCTTGCAACACCCCTGGCTCCTCCAGCCCAGGACCCCTCACATCAGCCCCTGACTATGTCCTGGACAGTGCTGATCTGCTGGCTCTTGGTTAGGTGGAGATATTGGGCTGGAGTAGTTGCTATGCCTCAGCTGACAGTGGGAGATGCTGTCAGACTTGCCAGAACAAAGTGAAAGCAGAGGCATTTCACTGCCCAGAGTGACAGGTGATGTCTTAAGTACTCAGTTAGTCTTTTCCAGTCCCATACACCTGCAGCCCAAGTGGTCTGCAGGGACAAAGGAGAGCATACCCTGGCATCCCGCTCTGCTCTCCAGCTGAGGCACACTCTGTCTGGGTAAACCCAAAAAAATTGGCATGGAATGATGGGTTGAGGTAGGACAGGTAAGGAGGACTGACTTTTCCCACTGCACTCTTCTTCCAATGGCTCCAGGCTTACACCGAAATCAGGCTGAGCGCTTAATCATCTCATGACACTGTTACGTGCTCTCTCAGCTTCTGCAGTTCTATTCTTTGCTGAGGGTAGCCAGTGAGAAGGAAACTGTCTAGGAAGACTTCTGTCCTTTTGCCCCACCATGGAGACAAATGGCCGTCTAGCTACAAGCTGTCCAAGCAAAAGGAGTGGCAGAGCCAAATGACCTACTTCTTGAGAAGCCCTAGTACTTCAGTGGTCCCTCTTTTTATCAGCTCTCTAGAAATCAGGTGCTCACTCACCTGGAAAAGTACTGAATTGTAACTCTTATTTCAAATAACCGTTTCTAAATGAAATACTAAAGAGTCTTAACATGTCATTTCATTTTCAGGGCATTGTTCCTTTAAAAAAATAGAAAAATCCAAACACATATTGTAGCCTCTTTGGTGGTGGAAAAAAAAGGCATTTCAGGCTAAAACAGAAATTGAGGTTTTGATTTTGAAGTATTGATTCAAAATAGAGGGGAGGAATTAATTTTGAATCAATTCAGAAATTCTGGTGAGAACATACCCAATTTTTCCCTTGTCTTCTTTCTCCTTTCCTCCCTCCCCCTACTGTAGTCTATCAGGTAAATTAGGTGCGGAAAAATAACAACAAGCAAGGACACACATCAGTGATGCCAGGTTTTTCATTAAAATGTTTTAAGTTGGGGCAATGACTCTATTCATCTTCCACCCTCCATGGGAAAGCGTAGCACACATGCCTCTCCTGTAGTGAGCCTGAGAACAAAATGGCTGTTGTCTCAGCAAATCAACAAGATCCTAAATATTCAGTGTACAGAAAAGTCTCCGTTTGGTAGTTGCACAGATAGACAGATGCATGCAATGCTACTAGTACCATCATGCCCTTTCTCTGCTGTGCAGGGAGCTTTGCCACTGATATCGCACCTGATGGCTCTTTAGGGACCGAGCTCCCGACTACGGGGTCCCCCGGGGTCCCTGTCCCCCAGAAGCCCTGCTGTGCCCCAGGGTCCTAGAACCGAGCTGCCTTGCATTTAATTGTTTTGCCTTCCTCAGCTTGTTTTCCACCCAGATCCCATTTGTCCTGAATCCCCGAGGAGAGCTCTGGGCTGCTCAGTTAATTGGAAGTGGCTAAAGCCATGGAAGCCAGATACGGAGGTGGAGGGGACATTGTTGCGTTCAATTTGTGGAGACTGTTGAAAATCTCTTGCTTAGTTTAACCGTCATTTGCTATTAGGGTGAGATGCTTGTCCGGGTACCTGTGGGAGATTTCTGAGATCTCCCACGGGACTGTGGAAGCGATGGTAATTATCTTCATCTGTGCTGCGTTCTATTAAACAATGGTGAGGACCATGAAAGATGGAAAAGAGAAAAGGGGGTAAGGCCAAAGGAGGGGACATGGGAACAAGGTATATGTTGGAAAATGAAGGGGTAGGGAGCATGCTCGTGTGGTCTGCTATATAGAAGAGTGAATGATTAAAGGGAAAGGAGGGGGAAGAATAATGAGTGTGCTGGCTTAGGCTGCCACAGACAGAAGGTAACAACCAGGGAGGCTGGGGTTAAAAGGAAAGAGAAGATGGGGTAACAATGGAAAGGGACTCAGTCAGGTCCCTTGTGGGAGCAAAACAGAGAGGAAAAAGACAACATGGAAAAATGTGTGTGTGATGTGTGCATGCATAACAATGGAAGAGGAAAGAAGGGGATGAGCGTGGTGACAAGTTCGTGGTAATTGGCTCTGGTGGGAGGAGGGAAGGGGCCCGAGCCTACTGAAGGCACGTGTGCTGGTGAGGCAGTTCCCAGTCCTGGAGTCCAGGAAGGCTGCAGCATTTAGGTTTATGCTGATGACACATCTTTCCACTTGGGCAAATGGACGGATTCCCTCTCTAAATCACTCCAACGTGATTTTAATAGCAGGCAGAGGTGGCTTTTGGATAATAAATGGGTACTAAACCCTAAAGAGACGCAGGTTGTGTCATACAGAACAGATGGTAAATTAAAAAGAATGGAAGCCCGTGACTTCCCTTAGCTTTGTTCCAAGCCAGGGAGCTCTCACTCTTGTTATGCTAAGTATTTAGTATTTACACTGCAAGGTTGCTTCCTCGCCTACCCTGACTTGAAAGATTGCAATTATGTACAATACCAGCAAGATCACACTGATTAGAGAGGTGGCAGGAATGGCAAGGCTGGATGATGGTGATGACAATCATCATTCTTATTAGCCATCATCAATAATTAATAATTGCATTGTTTATTCTTCATCAGTGGTGGTAAAGAAACGCAGACATGCCAAAAGGTTTAAAAATCAGCTTGCTTTGTTTTGTTTACTGACAGAGAAAGTCTTCTTTTGCATTTGCTTTTTACTTGGGGTTGCCAGGTCCCTGGGTCCTTGTTCACCTTCCAGAGGGTATTTAAACCAGTGCTTTGTGCCCTTTGGCTTCAACAGGAAGAAAGCACATGTTAAGAGCTAAGTACATACTTAAACACAATGCAAGGCAGTGACTGAAGCGAGCTCACTCCTTTGGAGTCATGGGAGAACCAGGGCCAGAGAATGTGTTACCAAGCAGCAACAGACCAGAAGTGAAGCAGCAGTCAAAACCCTCTCTGTGAATGCCACAGGGTGCGACACGGTCCCCTGAGGAGGCTCGGGTGGTTCAGATCCAGCTGTCACTGCCCGTTTTCCTCTGCCTTCTCCCCGCTCGCAGAGCAAGGCTGACCCTTTGTCCCAAGCTGAGGTGCTGCAGGAGGGTCAGCAGAGATCTCCCCAGCTGGGACTTGCACCCTGATGGCAGCCAGTCCTCCTGGAGGGGGACCGCAAACAGGCTGTTGGACTAGCTCTGGCTTTGACTGCAGAACTGCAGAGACAGTAATGTGATTGTCACAGTGTCAGTGCGAATGAGTGCATATTCGTAAGTGAAATGTGTGTCATGGTACTTCTTGGGCTATTTCACGGCCCTATGAGTTGGGATAACTGGGATTGTGTGTTAAAATCTAGCAAGGGATCTCAGTAAGTAAGCATGGAAATGCATGAGCCCAAGAAATCATTGCTTTAAACACAAAAGCAGCCAGTTAAGGCAACGCTGTTATTGCTTCTCTGTCTGATATACATGAGAGGGAGCAAATCCTAAAAGCAGCTGCAGCCATAAAGGCAATCACTTACCGAGGCCATAAAATATTGATCTTCCCCCATCTGAGCCCTGTCAGGCTGGCATATTGGAAGATGTTTGCACCTTTTAAACAGGTATATGATGAAGAAAGAGTGAAGACAGCACTATTAACATAGAATGTTGCTTGAAAGATCTAAGAAAAAAATCCTTCGTCTTCTGGGGCCTGAGTTCTGTTAAAGCCTTGCTGGAAAGGAGCTTTAAAGCCAAGTACTCTTGGCTCTGCTGAGCTCTCAGAGGGGGAGAAAAAGGAGGAAGATGAGTGCATTTCTGTTTTGGTTGCAGTTCTACGTAAAAGGCATTTTAGGCCCGAACTTCCCTATTGTGCAGGCTCCTAATCCCCAATAATCTAGAAGAGTATTCTTGAATTTGCCCACCTAATGGCAGGTACATAAGCCCACATACAGTTAAACTATCAGAGAAGACTATGAATATGTGGAGGAGGAACTGGAAAAAACTATAACTTGGGCTGACTGTCTTTTTTTAAAGAAGTATTTTTAATTCTTGTCTCCCTCAATTTATACACTTCTTTTAAACTTTGACGATTGTATAATATGCACATGTTTTTAAAATAATATGATCTCCATAAATCAGAATTTCCTTTAATAGTTTGAGGGGAAAAAAGTCCTGATAGGTGAAGGAGTCCCTGATGCTTAAGCCAAGTTGTTCTTTTCCATTATTAATGATGAAGATTATAGCCACTGGTAGGGCCCAAGTAAGAAGAGCTCTTCATTGTATTCAGCACCACACAAATGTGAAGAGCAGATGTTCCCTTCCCATATAAACTCATCCTCCAAACAGACAAGACATTCCAAGTGTGAAATGGATCAGTCACACACACTACACTGAAGTGGGAGATCCAGGCACGCTTGCAGGAAGCTGAGCATCCAGCTAACCTGCTAATAGAATAGTACAGTCTTATAGGATGATTAAAGAAATTGGAATATAATACATGTTTGTTTATTATGTCACCATGACCACTACTATAATAAGGCTTTTAAACAGAAAGAAACCTAGGAATGGTCCAATGAGTGGAAAAGGAAGTATGGCAATAAACAGGAAAAAAATCACAGAAAGCCAAAACCGAAACACCTCGAAAGTAAGAACATTTGTTTTATTGTGGGGATGTTGATAGCAACTCAGTTATGCAAAATTAGTTTGATTTGCCGGTGTTTATGTTCATAATTTTCCACAATTTAGATTTACCAGTTTTCATGAAAACAATTAAAGCAAAACCGTATTTTCTCACCAAAGTCAAGTAGGTTTTCTACTAGCAGGAAATGATAAGTTCAACAGTGAAAACAGAGGACACAAATATCAAAAATAAAATGAAATAAAGACCAAAACTGAAAAACAAAAAAAAGTTATAATCTTCAACTTTAAATTTTCCACAACTCCTGACTAATTTGTTAAGCTGTTCCTACCAGCTCTGACATTTAGGCCCTTAGGAGGATACCTAGAGGAAAGACCCTTTGGTCATACCAAAGCAGCCAGCAGCTGGCATTTGGTGTCTCAGAAGAGCAGACTAATACCGATGCTTCAGTGCAGGCTGAAGCACCTAGCTGTGGTTTTTCAATCCTGTTTGTGGACCTCTAAAATCTCCTGGTAGTGGTACAGATCCCTTTATCATCACCTTAGGTTTGAAAATGGAGTGACTTTTCTTCATCTTTTGTGTTTCCCTTCAACACAGGCCATAAGCCATTAGCAGGTCTGAATAAGTTGAAAACCGCTGCATTAGATAACTGAGCTTGAATAGAGCCTTTCGAGGCCGGTTCTGCACAGGAGTGACAACTTCTGGCTTTAGCTGTGCACACGTTGCCCGTGAGGTTACATCCCAGGGTCTGTTTGTAGAGACAGACTGCCGTGTTGGTAGAGCAAAACGTTAGTCAAAGCCAGGGAGAGCATTAAAGTCAGCTGAGCAGGTTAAAAAGGCAATGCCTTTAATGATTAGAAGTATTTTTGGGTTGTAACAGCACTCAAGCTTTTCTGAACTTTTCTAACATGTTTTTTCCCCTGAGGCTGTTAAAAAGATATCTCTCCTTTTAAGATTATGACAGAGGTGTACAGATAGCTCTGTGAAGAACCTTTTTTTTTAAAAAAATTTCATCTTTCACTGTCATTCCAAATATCTGAAAATGAGTGTGGAAAACAGCCTGATGACAGCTTTGTGACATTCACCGCTCTACCTCCATGTGCCTTTTATCCAACAGGAAAGCAAAACATTCTGTTAAGGAAGACTGAAAAAATAATAATGCGTGATCACCCTTTTTCCTCCATCCACTTCTCAACCACCTACATTTATGATTTGTGTACTGACTGGAATTTTGTCACCTTTTCTTCACTTCATATAGGCCTTATTCCCAGACTATTTTCTAGTCCTCTGCTACACGTGTGACCCTGTAAGCTAGGTTGCGAGGTGGAGAGGATGGGAGTTCTGGCGGCGTGGGACTCAAGAAGAAAAAGGCCATTACATGAAGCTGCAGAAGGATATGGCTGGGGGCCATGTAAGGAGATGAGTGGTCAGCACAGGACTCATTCACCTGTGCCACGAACCCACCCAAGCCCTTAAATGGGCCTGTTGCTTTGGGGTGGTGAAGAGGTCATGGTCCTGCACTACAAAGAAATCTTTTGACGTTGCTTTGGGGAAAACACAAGGCAGAACTCAGTTGAATGACATCTGGACATTATAGGTGAAACTTTATCTCACAGACTCCATCTCATCTCTTATCTGTTTCCTGTAGAGGATTGAAACTCAAACATCAGTTCCATTAAAATAAGGATGACTGCCTGTTACACTGCAAGCAGCCGTGATTAGTGACAATGGAATTTTCGCATCAGCAACAGCAAGTTCAAGGCAACTACTGTTCACATTACAATGAACACTGCTTTGCAGCCGTGTTCACAAGCATAGAAAGCACACAGCCATCTGTGCTTAATTACATTTGTATGGGGTCTCGCTCTTCAAGTAATTTCGGAGAGTCCAGTACTATTGATTTCATAAAAGTTACATAAATCTGACTGCCATTGCTGTTATTAAATTTCACTAGCCATTTCACTGTGGGACCTTGAGAACACTCTCTTCCCTTATTACTGGAATGTACAGGGACATTTCTGTGATTTTATTTGAGGTACACCTCAGTGGGCCGTTTTTAGGCTCAAGCTAGAGTGACTGCAAGGCAAGACAGACAAACATAGCTGCTCTCAGCATATGCAGAAGGAAGAAAATTAGTCTCAGTCAAAATAAAGGGGAATTTTGCTGTCAGAGAGACAGAAGTAGTGCCCTGGCTTTGCTGATTCGCAGCAGATGTCCCAACTGTATTGATATGGACAGACAGTTGCCCTATGCTTTGAGCAGTAATCTACTGGATTTCTGTACAAGTGGCTGCTGTGGCTTAGATACAGAATTGCTACAGATGCAGCTGATGTGTGCAGATCAGTCTACGTGTGCACAGGGGGACCAGTGTGCAGTGGATGAGATCTAATGCTTTTGCATCTGCCAATATCTTGTCCATCAGCATGCCTAGTCACTGGCTATCCTGATCGGTTAGAGACCCTGTTCTGCAAAGGGGATGAGAACACGAGAGCATGTAGTAGTATTCGGCTTTTTTTTGTCTGGTTCATGAAGACTGGAAACTGGCTGTCTGAAGATATTCAATGTTCCTTTGGTCATACCAGATCCATTCAGCAGCAGTGAGTTAGATGTAGTATCTTGGACTCTGGTGCCAACAGCAGAGCAAGACCTCCATTGTCGTCCGCTGGTGTTTGGTCTTGCACAACCGGTGGCCGTGTACAGAGTTATAGCAAGAGAAATATTGAGGGCTTTTTGCACTCTGCTTCTGGTTTGAGGACTTTGTCAACCATCCTGACTTGCTTTCTGAAGATTTTGCTCATAACCGTATCAGCTAAAAACCTCCAATTTTTTCATATGTGTCTGTTGCAGATTATTTTAGTCTCATTTCAGGAAATGTCACTGAATTTGATTTATTTCCAATTAACATAAACTTTTATTTACTGATTTGGGTGTTGGAAAACAAAGAAGACTTAGATAATTAAACACTGAGGGAAGTCCCTTTCTTCCCCATTCCCCAGGCTCAGCTTCAGCCCAACACTTCTCCCCCACCAGCCTCCCCCACTCCATTTTCACTGCATTTTGCACTCAGTCCCTGACAGTCCCTTGGGTGAGGCAGTGGGCAGTGCAGGAGGTTGGTTTCTTGCTATCACTCTTTTTTTCCTGTTTTGTTCCCCTGCTCTTTCTCTCTCACTCATTCCCCATTCCAACCTGGCTTTTCCATGGGCTGCAGTCCTTTCGGGAGTGTCCCTGCTCCAGTGTGTGCCAGCTATGGCTGCAGTCCCTTCAGGGGTGTCCCTGCTCCAGCATGGGTCCCCTGGAGGCACAGTCCCCTTCCAAGGTACCCTCCAGTATGGAGTCCCTCCCTCCAAAAGGCATTCCCAGCTCTGTCCCCTTCCCCATGCCTCCTCCTGTACCTTCAGGAGGAGAAGAAATCTCACATTATATGGTGTGAGGGTTAGGGTACTCTTCCAAGAGTGGCCGTGGGCCAGAGCAAGGGGTGCCATGCCATGGGTGTCAGAGGAGTCGCTGTTGGTTTCTGCACGGCGATGCAAGTGAGAAGGAGTCACAGGCAGACTCCTGACAGACATGCCTCCACCATCCCTGAGGCACCTTTTCTCCTCTAGCTCTGTGCATCCTGGCCTTTCTGCACATGGTGGTACTTAGCGAGAGGGATCAAGAGGGAATTTTCACCTTGTAAAATGTCTCATCCATTTTCTTCCTCAAGAAAAGTCAAAGTTGCCAAGATTTTGGTACTGGAGATATCTAATGAGAAGAGTGTTGGATAGGAAGTCAGCACAAATCAAGGTCTGTTCCCAGCTCTGCTGCTGGTTTGTTGCATCCAGCACTTCAACTTCAAAATTTTTTTTTTTTTTTTTTTTTTTT